>Ga0315322_10000248_pt1 | contig 38568 bp, 34 predicted proteins | sample M110021515metaG_FD_203461 | JGI IMG/M metagenome (GOLD analysis project Ga0315322, IMG submission 203461) | Ammonia-oxidizing marine archaeal communities from Monterey Bay, California, United States - M1 100m 21515 | ecosystem: Environmental > Aquatic > Marine > Intertidal zone | place: USA... | reverse complement strand
CACTCCACTCATATTGGGGGCCATATCAGAGATTACAAGGTCTGCAGCCTCATCTCCGAGACATTCCAGCAACTTGTCCAATACCTCCTGTTCGGTGAAATCCCCTTGTATGAACTCCACATCCGGCAGGGAGTCCATTTTTAGGATATCGCTGGCAATCACCCTGCCCTTGTAGCCGACCAGCTCAGCGGCCACCTGTGACCAACCACCAGGGACAGCGCCGAGATCCACCACAGTCATACCTCGCTTGAACAGCTTGTCCTGCTTATGAAGCTCCAACAGTTTAAAACTCGCCCGCGACCGATATCCCATCTCCTGACTCTGCTTTACATATGAGTCTTCGAAATGTTCTTTCAACCATTGTTTACTGGTTTTAGAGCGGGCCATACCTTCTATAAATCCTATCTGTTATTACGTTTTTGTCCGCACAACTCAAGTTTACATTTATTAAATAGGTCGCTTCCGTTAGAATCCGCATCCTTCGTTGATAGCGTCAATATCTTAACTTTAGAGTGCTAACTACAGAGCCCTAACTACAGAGCACTAACTACAGATACCATCGCTATCAGCAGTCCGGAAAGCATAATTCAGAACCAATACTACCAAGAGCCTAAGCAAGCCATGAGCCTAAGTAACGCAGCGAAGAAACGATTCAGAGCAATTGGACACAATTTACACCCAATTATTTCAATTGCAGAAAAAGGTCTCAGTGAAAACATTAAACTCGAAATAGATCGCGCCCTGCGGGATCACGAGCTGATTAAGATAAAACTGGTGGTCGCTGATCGTGACGAGAAAAAATCTCTTACGGAATCTATCTGTACTGAGTTCAAAGCTGAATGCGTGCAGAGTATTGGCCACATCATTCTAATATACCGGGCAGCAAAGAAACCTAATGAGCGACTGTCCAACTTAAAGCGCCACAAAACCTGATCGACTCTACATTTTCTGCTGTATCGCTTGTGCTGAGCTGCCTATATTGACCTACCTTTGTTGATCTACCTATGTGCAACAACTTAAGTTCAGCTATTTATGTTCGACAAGATCAATTTCAAATTCGATGTCACCGGCAGGCGCTTTAACCACCACCTCGTCTCCTTCTTCCTTTCCCATGATTGCACGGGCAATCGGTGAGGCCACAGATATCTTCCCCGAGGCAACATCAGCCTCGTCTTCACCAACAATCCGGTAGCTCACCGGCTTGTCAGTCTCCAGATTTATCAAAGATACTGTTGTTCCAAAAATCACTCTGCCTGTATGAGGAATGTTTGTTACATCAATTATCTCGGAATCGGAAAGCTTGCCTTCGATCTCTGTAATGCGACCTTCACAGAAACTTTGTTGTTCCCGCGCCGCATGATACTCAGCGTTTTCCTTAAGGTCGCCGTGCTCGCGAGCTTCGGCAATTGCCGCAATGATTCTAGGCCGGTTAACGGTCTTTAACTCATTGAGCTCTGCGCGCAATACTTCTGCGCCCTCTACTGTCATTGGTACTCTACGCATAATTAATTCGCTTCGTAGAAATCATTTCACACTTCTACGGATGTGTTCCCTTAAATGTGGGGTGTAATGAATGTTGTATAGACTAATTCAGCGCCGCATGCAGAGACTGAATTGTATATACGGACATATTATTGCCAAAATCCAGCGAGTCGCAAACTGCCAGAGCACCTGCGATGGTGGTAGTGCAGAATACATCATGCCTGAGGGCGGTACGACGAATCATCGAAGAGTCGGCGATAGCCTGCTTTCCTTCCGTGGTGTTAACCACTAACTGAATCTCGTCATTTTTTAGCATATCGACAATATGAGGTCTACCTTCGGCAACTTTATTCACCCAGCTGACTTCGATACCTGCATCTTCGATAACCCGGGCAGTACCATGGGTTGCAGCGAGGGAATAACCCAGCGACTTAAGTCGTCTGGCGACCTCGGCTACGGAATGTTTGTCCGCATCCCGCACGCTAATAAAGGCAGTGCCCGACGTTTCAATAACATGACCTGCACCTATTTCCGCCTTGGCATAGGCCTCAGCAAAGGTGATGCCTACCCCCATAACTTCGCCGGTAGATTTCATTTCAGGGCCTAGGATTGGATCCACTCCAGGAAATTTATTGAATGGGAATACCGCTTCTTTTACTGCAAAAGTTTTTGGAATAACTTCTTCGGTAAAACCCTGATCCACCAACTTGGTGCCGATCATACACCGGGCAGCAACTTGAGCCAGAGATCGGCCAATGCACTTGGAGACAAAAGGAACCGTGCGCGAGGCGCGAGGATTCACTTCAATAATATAGACTTCGCCATCCTGATAAGCCAACTGGGTATTCATTAATCCAACCACACCCAACTCCAGAGCCAGGTCGCTAACCTGCTTGCGTATCAGATTCTGCACATCCATAGGCAGATTATAAGGCGGCAATGAGCACGCCGAGTCGCCAGAGTGAATTCCGGCCTGCTCGATGTGTTGCATGATTGCACCCACTACAACTTGCTCACCGTCGCAAACCAGATCTACATCCACTTCGATAGCCGCATTGAGGAAATAATCCAGCAGCACCGGGCTTTCATTGGATACTTTCACTGCGTCGTGCATATAGCGATTTAATTCTTCTTCGTTGTAAACAATCTCCATCGCCCGGCCGCCCAACACATAGGAAGGTCTTACCACCAGTGGATAGTAAATTTCGTTTGCAGCGGCGATACTCTCGTCCACACTGCGTACAGTTCGGTTCGGAGGCTGCTTAAGACCAAGCCCCTCAATTAGCTGCTGAAAGCGTTCCCTGTCTTCCGCCCGGTCGATAGCATCCGGAGTGGTACCAATAACAGGTACGCCTGCGTCTTCAAGCCGCTTGACCAGGTTCAGCGGAGTTTGGCCACCAAACTGCACAATGACGCCTTTCGGTTTTTCGAGATGAGCTATCTCGATGACATCTTCGTAAGTTAGCGGTTCAAAGAACAATCTGTCAGAAATATTATAATCGGTTGAAACCGTTTCAGGATTGCAGTTAACCATGATGGTTTCGTAGCCATCTTCACGCATGGCCAATGCCGCATGTACACAGCAGTAATCAAATTCGATTCCCTGCCCGATCCTGTTCGGACCGCCACCCAACACCATTATCTTTTCACGATCGGAAGGCTGGGCCTCGCACTCTTCTTCATAGGTTGAATACATATAGGCCGTTGAAGAAACAAACTCCGCAGCACAGGTATCTACTCTCTTATACACCGGTCTCACTTCCAGCTTGTGTCTGGCCTGCTGCACTTGCAGTTCAGGTATTTCCAAAAGCTGGGCAAGACGCTTATCGGAAAAGCCCTTGCGCTTGAGAGACAAAATTTCAGCCCGGTCGATCGAATCAAGCTTGCGCCCGACTAGAGCTCGCTCGATACGTACCAGGTCTTCAATTTGCACGAGAAACCAGGGGTCGACTCCGCTCAGCTCGTAAACAGTCTCCACTGTCCAGTTCTGACGGAAAGCATCCGCCAGATACCAGACACGCTCGGCACCGGTCTCAGTAAGTTCGCGGGTGAGAATCTCTTTGGAATGGCTCAGCGCAGTATCCAGCACCGGATCGAGCCCGCACATTCCGGTTTCAAGACCTCGAAGTGCTTTCTGCATGGACTCCTGGAATGTACGTCCAATAGCCATAACCTCACCGACAGATTTCATCTGGGTGGTAAGTCGATCATTGGCTTCCGGGAACTTCTCGAAAGTAAATCGTGGAATCTTGGTTACTACATAGTCTATTGTTGGTTCGAATGAAGCCGGGGTAACGCCACCGGTAATTTCATTTCGTAATTCGTCTAGGGTAAAGCCGATAGCCAGCTTGGCCGCAACCCGGGCAATAGGAAAGCCAGTGGCCTTCGATGCAAGTGCTGAGGAACGGGACACCCGAGGATTCATTTCAATTATGACCAGACGCCCGGTTTTCGGATCGAGACCGAATTGCACGTTTGAGCCGCCGGTTTCAACACCAATCTCTCGAAGAACATCGATAGCTGCATTTCGCATTATCTGATATTCCTTATCGGTAAGAGTCTGAGCCGGAGCTACAGTGATGGAGTCTCCGGTATGCACACCCATGGCATCGAAATTCTCAATAGAGCAGACAATAATACAGTTGTCGTTTTTATCTCTTACCACTTCCAGCTCGAATTCCTTCCAGCCAATAAGAGACTCATCTATCAACAATTCTTTGGTAGGGGACAGCTCAAGACCGCGCTTACAGATCTCGTCGAATTCTTCCTTGTTATAAGCTATGCCACCACCGGTGCCGCCCATGGTAAAAGAAGGGCGAATAATGCAGGGAAAGCCGATCTCTTCCATCGCCTGCTGGGCCTGATCCATGTCATGCGCCATGCAATGGCGAGGCGTCTCGAGATTAATAGACTTCATGGCATTGTCGAACAGTTCTCTGTCCTCTGCCTTATCGATGGCTTCGCAGTTTGCCCCGATTAATTCGACACCGTATTTTTCCAGAACGCCGTGGCGATTAAGGTCCAGTGCGCAATTGAGTGCTGTCTGTCCACCCATGGTCGGCAGAATCGCATCAGGCTTTTCCTTGGCAATAATTTTTTCAACAATGCGCCAGGTCACCGGTTCGATATAGGTAGCTTCCGCCATGGACGGATCGGTCATAATGGTGGCCGGATTGGAGTTCACCAGAATCACCCTGAACCCTTCTTCCTTGAGCGCCTGGCACGCTTGGGCTCCGGAATAATCGAATTCGCAAGCCTGACCAATGATGATCGGACCTGCACCGAGTATGAGAATACTGCTTATGTCTGTTCTTCTAGGCATCGCTGTTGCGTTCTATCCTGCTTGGTTGTTTTGTCGAAAAAGCCAGCGGCTTTCCTGTTTATTGTTCTGGTAAAAAATCGCCCTGCTTGTCTTTCACTAAATCCTTCTTGCTTAATTCTTTCTTTTCACTTAATTCTTTCGACTGCTACCGATCAAAGCACTGGGCTCAAGACTTTGCCTGAGTCATCAGATCAATAAAGTGATCAAACAATGGCGCTACATCGTGAGGTCCCGGGCTAGCCTCGGGATGTCCCTGAAATCCGAACGCCGGCTTATCGCTTCGTTCAATACCCTGCAGGGAACCATCGAATAATGACTTATGAGTCGCCTCGAGATTGTCCGGCAGACTGTCACCATCCACGGCAAAGCCGTGATTCTGGCTGGTAATTAACACTGTGCCATCACGTAAATTCTGAACCGGGTGATTGGCGCCATGGTGTCCCAGCTGCATCTTGATTGTTTGAGCACCGCAAGCCAAAGCAAGTAGTTGGCAACCGAGGCAGATTCCGAACAGAGGAACGCTCTGTTCCAATAACTCACCTATTGCGCTAATAGCATAATCGCAGGGCTCGGGGTCTCCGGGACCGTTGGAGAGAAATACTCCATCCGGCTCCATGGCCAACACTTCCGACGCCGGTGTCTGAGCAGGCACTACCGTTACATCGCAGCCGCGAGCCACTAGCATACGCAGAATGTTCTGCTTGACCCCATAATCGTAAGCTACCACCTTGAAGCGACTTTCATTTGAGCTCTGGTGACTTTCATCAAGGTCCCAGACACCGCCACTCCATTTATAACTCTCTTTGGCGGAAACTTCTTGCGCCAGATCCATACCCTTCAAGCCGGGAAATTCCTGAGCTCTTTCCAGAGCCAATGCCTCACCACCGGACTCCAGCTCGGCTCCTGACAACAGGCATCCATTTAAAGGCCCCTTGTCACGCAGCACACGAGTCAGGCGCCGGGTATCTATCTCGGCGATGGCGACTACGTTTCGTTCGATCAGAAACTCATTCAGGGTCTGCTGCTTGCGCCAGCTGCTGGCAACAAGCGGAAGGTCACGAATTACCAATCCTGAGCACCAGACATTGCCTGATTCATTGTCTTCCTGATTGGCTCCCGTATTCCCGATATGGGGATAAGTCAGGGTAACTATTTGCCGGGCATAGGAAGGATCGGTAAGAATCTCCTGATAGCCGGTCATGGAAGTATTAAAAACAACCTCCCCGCTGGAGCTTCCTGATGCCCCAATCGCAGTACCACGAAAAATACTGCCATCTTCTAACGCCAGAACAGCTTCTCCTGCCACTTTCACCCCACTCACTCTAACTGTTTACGTTCCAAACTGCGGGCACAAAAAAACGGAATGAAGAATCTCTCCACTCCGCTTTCTTATTAATTCGCAAAGGTTTCAGCATCCAACATACTGAGCAAGTATTCTATTAAAACTCACTCACTCTTGTCTATGAGGAAGTGAAAAAATCTCAGCAAAATATCTTCAATTGGTCTCAGCCGTAACCACCTAGCCGGATTCTAAAAGCCCAGCACGTCATCCATTGAATATAATCCCGAACTCTTGCCGGATAGCCACTGGGCTGCCCGCACTGCTCCGTTGGCAAAGGTCATTCGGTTGCTGGCCTTGTGGGTAATCTCCACCCGCTCTCCAGGCCCCGCGAAAGTCACTGTGTGGTCGCCAACAATATCACCGGCCCTGACGGTAGCGAAGCCGATGGTTTTGCTGTCTCTTTCCTCCCCGATGCCCTCCCTGCCATAGACTGCCACTTCGTCGAGATTCCGGTTCAGGGTATCCGCGATGACCTCACCCATCTTTAGAGCAGTTCCTGAAGGCGCATCCTTCTTATGCCGATGATGAGCCTCACTGATTTCAATATCTACTTCATCCCCTAATACCGCCGCTGCCTGAGCAAGCAGCTTCAGACAGAGGTTGACTCCAATACTCATGTTCGGAGCCATGAGAACAGGAATCTTTTTTGATGCAGCTACGAACTGTGCCAGTTCCGAATCCGTGAAACCGGTGGTACCTATCACCATGGCCTTGCTGTTAGTCAGGCAATACTCAAGATGCTGCACGCTGGACTCAGGAGAGGTAAAGTCGATCAGGATATCGAAATCATCAGCTTGCTCAAGCCCGACAACAGCAGTGACCCCCAAAGGAACACCAGTCGCCAACAGGCCTATATCACTACCCAGGGCTCCGTCTTCTGGCAATACCGTAGCTCCCGAAACAGACATGTCCGCATCGGATTCGGTGACCGCTGTAACCAGAGTCTTGCCCATACGGCCGGCTGCTCCGGCGATGGCAATTCTTATCATGACTAGTCCGCCTATAAATTGTTGAGGCAAGTATACAGAGGCCTCGAGATTAGAAAAACAGCTTTAGCAAAACAACTCCAATGCAACAGGGAAAGATAACCCCTCGAGAAAACAACATATAAGTATTTACTTGCTGGAATTTGCCAATTTAGGCACACTCGAGCCGCAAGGCTCAGTTCTGATAGAAATTTCAATAAAATCAGTAAGGTCAGAGTACATCAGCCAAACCTTTTTAGATATAACCGAATGAAATCAAGCGACCCACCGGTCATACAGGGTAGAAATAAGCAACAGCGCTACGAACCTCTGGTTTCGGCGCTGTATCAGGACGTGTTTCGCTACGCGATCTGGTTGTGCAAAACCAGCCCATGGCCGAGGATCTGGTTCAGGAGACCTTTCTGCGCGCGTGGCGCTCACTGGACAGCTTACAGAATGACAAGGCAGCTAAAGCCTGGCTATTCACCATACTACAGCGGGGAAATGCCAGACAGTAGGAGAGGTACCGGCCCGAACTTGTGGACATCGATGGTCAATCCATCGCGGAAACTAGTGACACCGAGCCGGATAACAAAATGGACAGGGAGCTACTGAACAAGGCTATTAATTGCCTCGATAGCGATTATCGCGAGCCCTTGTTGCTGCAAGTGATTGGGGGTTTCAGCGGAAAGGAGATTGCGGACACCCTGCAGCTTAACAATAACACTGTGATGACCCGCCTGTTTCGCGCAAGAAGCAAATTAAGACAGGAGTTTGATCTGGATCCAGGTGACCTGAACCAGGAAGGCTAGCATTAGTGCAAATTTTTCAAACCGGGCGCGCTATCGACCTTCATAACATAGAATATGAAATTAAGATCATGGTTATGACTATGACTAGGACAATGATTGTGAGCAAGGCAAATGGATGAATTAGAGTTTAGACAAAGGGTTCTCGAAAATCCCAATGATGTGGGTCAGGATCTATTGGACGCTGCTAACACCAACCCTGCCCTGCAAAAAATTCTCGATGAGATCCGCGGGTTTGAGAGTGAACTGCATGCAGCTCTGGATAAGGTGACGATTCCGCAGGGTTTGTCCGCCAGGCTTATGGCCATTCCCAAAGAGGATTCCGCCTACCAGCAAGAATCCAATGTAGTAAGCATTAATAGCGCTCGACCGGGAAGGTTTCGTCAGGTCGCTTTTGCAGCCTGTTTGGTGGTAGCACTTGCAGTGACATTTAACCTCGGCAGAATTTCGGCTCCTTTCGAGGAAGAGCTGTACCTTGGAGACAGCGTGCTCGCCCATTTATATGAAGACAACGAAGAGATTAATGCCATTAATGACGGCCTCTACTCCCAGTTGGTGGCGATGGCTGCTGTCAATGAAACCATGGCCGGTGCCGGCACGCATCTGGTGAGTAACGAGCAGACTCGGTCCTTGACCGTTCGCTCTGCCAAGCCCTGCATCATTATCCCAGCCTACGAAAGTGCCCACCTTCTGGTTTAAGGCAGCAAGGGCGCAGTAAGTGTATTTGTTATAAATAACAGCCCGGTAGACTCGGAATTTTAAATACGCGATGAGCGATTCGATGGCGTTGTGATTCCCATGGGCGAAGGAAATATGATTCTTGTGGGCGAGAAAGATGAAAACCTGGATCAATACAAAGTATTGTTTTCCGACAGCGTAGAGTGGGTTATCTAGAAACCCACTCCGCGGTTCCTTCTAGCTGCTACCGCCAACTACCTTATTATTCTTGGCCATTCATGCGCGATCAGAATTGCTCGGCTGTCATAGCCATCAATGTATCAGCACCGGCAGCGATCTCAGCCGAAAGCGCATCTGCCTTGGGCAGTAATCTGGCGAAGAAGAACTCCCCTGTATTCATCAGGGATTTAAGATATGTCTCGTCTGAGTCTGCTGAGCGTTTTGCTTTTAGAGCAGCCGCCATCATCCGCACCCACATAAAACAGTAAAGACTAAGGCCCATTAACTCCAAATAGGCATAAGAAGCCGCGCCGATTTCGTCAGGGTTATCAGCGGAGCGGGCTATAATCTTTTCGGTTGTATCCAGCAAGTGCAGCTTGGTTTTCTGCAAAATCTGCATATAGGGTTCCATCGCATCATTGCCGGCCTGGCTCATTTCAAAATCTTCAATTTCCGAGACCAATACTCCTAACAATTCGGCGTTGCAACGGACTGTCTTGCGCCCCATGAGATCCAGTGCCTGTACCCCATTAGTCCCTTCATAGATTTGGGCAATACGAGCATCACGAACGTTTTGTTCAAGCCCCCATTCCGCCACGTAACCATGACCACCCAGAACCTGTTGTCCCAGAACACAGGCATCGAAGCCCCGATCTGAGCAATACGCCTTTTGTACCGGAATAAGCAGAGCCACAAGATCTGCAGCTTTGTTACGGCATGCCTCATCCGGATGATAGCGGGATAGATCTAGCTGACTGGCGGCATACAGAGATAATGCCCTACCCGCCAATATATTGGCGCGCATAGTTAGCAACATTCTGCGCACATCGGGGTGAACCAGTATTGGATCTGCATTCGCCTCAGGCTGCTGGGCCCCAGCAGGTGCCCTGCCCTGCACTCTTTCCTTGGCGTAAGCCGCAGCTACCTGGTAAGAGCTTTCTGCCAGACCATTCCCCTGCAAACCCATAGACAATCTTTCGTAGTTCATCATGGTGAACATATGGGACAGCCCCTTGTTCAGCTCGCCTAGCAAATAGCCACGTGACTGATCGAAATTCATCACACAAGTAGCAGACGCCCTGATTCCCATCTTGTGCTCAATGGAGCCACAACTAACGTTATTGTTCTCACCAGTCAGTTCACCATTGTCGCCAACGGCCATCTTAGGAACCAGAAACAGGGATATGCCCCTGGGACCAGCTGGCGCATCTGGCAGCTTGGCCAATACCAGGTGAATGATATTTTCGGAAAGGTCATGCTCGCCGGCCGTAATAAAAATCTTGGTGCCGGAAACTTTATAGGAGCCGTCGCCATTGTCGATAGCCCGCGACTTGATCATGCCAAGGTCAGTCCCCGCGTGGGGCTCAGTTAGACACATGGTTCCCGACCAGCGGCCTTCATACATTTTCGGCAGATAGGTCTGCTTGAGCTCTTTGCTACCATGGTGACTCAGGGTCAGGGTAGCTCCGGCATTAAGAATTGTGTACAGGGCAAATGAAGAGTTGGCAGCAAAGGACATCTCCTCGGACATAGCGGATAACATTTTGGGCATGCCCTGCCCGCCGTAATTCACATCGCCAGTTAGACTGGACCAGCCTCCCTCGGCATAGGCTTTGTAGGCTTCCCGGAAACCATCTGGGGTAGTCACCACTCCTTCATTGAATTTGCAGGCCTGCTCATCACCGGACTGGTTGATCGGCGCCAGCAATCTTTCGGCGATCTTTCCGGCTTCTTCCAGAATGGCCAAAATTAGATCTTCACTTACTTCTTCTGTTTCGGGCATTGCCGCAAACATGCTTTCAGCATCGAATACATCGCGCATCAGGAACTCTATGTCCTTCAGTGGCGCTCGATAAGTAGTCATTTTGTTTGTTCCCCATTTACCTAATCACCCCGCTTGCGGGGTATTTTCCCGTTGAAACGTAATTATATGTGAAGCCGCCATTTTCAGGTAGCTCCTTTCGTCCCAAGGTCAGGCGCCACAAGCTCAGGCATCGAAAAATCATGCAATCCATTCATTCCGGACTATAGTTAGAACTCTCCAATGGTTATTTGGTGGTCGAGCGCGACATGATGAAATTTCCCTGCAGCTGCGTTATTTGCCGGATGACCAGCGATAGTAGCTCAGGACTCTGCTCGCTCTGTGAATCGTCCCTGCCCAGATGTCAGGAGGTCTGTCTGCGCTGCAGCCTAAAATTCCCGGCTTCCTCTCCGGACACCCAGGTGTGCGGTAGATGCCTGTTAACGGCTCCTGCTTTTAACTTTTGCAAAAGTATCTTCCACTATCAATCTCCGGTGGATAAATTGATATCCGACTTTAAATACATGGCTTCTTTTTCCTCCGCCGCCGCCCTCATCCAAATACTCTGTCAGGAGTTCGAGTCCTATTATCAGCAAGACAAGCCCCCCAATTATTGATACCCGTGCCGCTTCATCGGCGCCGGTTAATTGAACGGGGATTTAACCAGTCCACAGAAATTGCCAAGCAGATCCACCGCCACTGCAGCATCCCGCTGGATTGTAACCTGCTTATCCGCAGCAGAGATACAACGCCACAGCTGCAAATGAAATCTGCCGCCGCTCGCAGATCTAATCTCGGCGGCGCCTTCAGAATAAATAGCTATCGGGGTGTAAAGTCAGGATTGAGGACTGTGAACCACATCGCACTAATCGATGATGTCGTCACAACGACGACCACCATCTCAGAAATAAGTAAGACTCTCACAAAAGCGGGCATCGCCAGAATTGACGCATGGTCGCTGGCACGTGCCAGTCGTCACTGAGCAGGCTCAAACAATAAATCAGGCATTCCAGAACGATTTGGGCCAATGTGATTCGGAGCACAGACTGATTTTAGCAAATGGCTATAATGAATAGACTGTCGAGGCTGATAGCATCAGTTGCAGTGGCCTCAACGGAAGCAGTTTCAGTAGCCCAGCGACTCTCCCTTATTGAAGTTATTTATTACGTGTTAGAGCAGACTTTAAGCCTGAATTGATTCAGGCTTTTTTTTGCTCACAGAAAAGCGATGATGGAATTTAATAGACAGTTCGAAAACTGCTTAGAACTGATACTTGATAGAACCGTAAGCAACACGTCCGTTCTGATCAAGTATGCGGGTACTTGAGTTAAGGATTTGCGCTGTCTTCTCATCGAAGATATTTCGAATACCGAAGGAAATAACCGCTTGGTTAGAGCCGGTTTGCACACTGTAGCCATACTGAAGGTCTACAGTAGTTATATTGTCTACCAGATCATTAAGCTCATCGAGATCCAGCTCGCTGATATCCTTGAATGAATCAAAATAATTGGTGATTGCACTGGCACTGTGATTACCAAACTCCCAGGTAAGCATAAGACTGCTCTGCAATTCAGGGATGATTATCCGCTCATCTACTGCACCAATTTCATTACTGGCTAGATCGAACAGAGCATTGTTATTTTCGAATTCTTCTACGTAGGTGGCCTTGGTACTGAGAGTGAATTGACCGAAGCGAGTTGTTTCCCATACATAGGAAGCACCCAGATCGAATCCATTAGTTTCTACGTTGCTGCCCAGCAAAGGATTATCCAGACTGAATTCGTGTATTTCTGAATCCTGAATGAAAAGCTGGGGAAGCCCGCTTTGCCAATCAGAACCATTCACCGCAGCAGACGGCGCTTCATCAACTTCCAACTGCCAAGCATCTGCACGAACGCTGAAACCAGGCAGTGGTTCAATCTCTACTCCTAGATTGAAATTAAGTGCATCTTCGACAAGTGCCCCCTGAAAGTCTTGCTCTTCCACATTTCGATCTATACTGATTAGTGGAGTTGCAGCTATAAAGGGAGAACTTGGTGCAACAAGGAAGCTGGCATCCTGAGCCATAGCAGCAGGTGCCTGGATAGTTAATCCAAACATTGCACTGATTACTATATGGCGTGTTACAGCTTTCATTATTTTCGGGCGTATAACCCCCTATACTCTCCAAGAGACTCTTGTATCGTAGCATTGTGAAGGGCTCATGCCCAGAGTTATCAGCATACTAACAGTACATTCAGTACATTTTGGCGGTAAGACTCATTGCCGGAGATTCTCTGGACAACATCCTGCAGACTTTGTGAGAATTTACAGTTTAGGCCATATAAATCAACAGCTTATATTTTTTCTACTGCTTCAGTTGCAGACAGCTCCTGCAAAATTCCGAATACGGAAAGCTGTTGTCCCGGCAGGACTAATCGAGGCAGTATTTCAGCAATCGGCTCAAGCACGAAGCGACGCTGGCAGGCCCTGGGATGGGGAAGAGTCAGCTCCTGTCCGGAAACCTGCAGTTCCCCAAAACAGATCAGGTCCAAATCCAAGCTGCGGGCAAGGTTTAATCCCTTGCCACGATCGCTATCGAGCTGCCGACCAAACTCCACTTCAATAGCCAAAAGTCGCCGCAGCAGATCCTGCGCCGAATCAACAGAGTCAAGCCTCAGCGCAACCGCCGCGTTTACAAAGTCGGGGGTGCCTGGCTCGCAATCGCAGGGCTCGGTAAGATACAGGGATGAGCTGAGGAAACCATTTGCTATAGCCCCCTCAACAGACCCTTCATCAAGCTTCATAGTACTCCCGACAATCTCTTCTGAAACCAACGCTCGCAAGCGGCTAATCGCTTCTTCCAGCGTGTTTTCAGGCGACCCATATCGGGAGGGCAAATTGGAACCCAGACTTATTACTGCCCAGCCTGCCTTGCCTGAAGGGCTGGCCTGGCTGTCATTTGAAGAAGACATTTTTTGTCGGGTCCCATGGGGATTTATGAATGATACTGGCTGGATAGCTCATGCACGGAATCAGCGAACACCGCCACGTTGTCCGGATTCACTTCTGGAGTAATTCCATGGCCGAGATTAAAAACGTGCCCCGGGCCATTACCAAAACTCTGAAGAATAGACCCTACCTCTTTACGTATCGCGTGCGGAGACGCGTAAAGCATGGTGGGATCCATATTGCCCTGCAGGGCTACCCGATCACCAATGCGGGCACGGGCATTGCCGATGTCAGTGGTCCAGTCCAGACCAATTCCCTGACAACCGCTGTCCGCTATTTGTTCCAACCATTGACCGCCATTCTTGGTAAAGAGAATTGAGGGCACCTTTCGACCATCGTTCTCCTTGATTAGCCCGGCAACAATTTTGTTCATATAGGCCAATGAGAATTCCGCATAAGCGGCAGGAGTAAGAATTCCTCCCCAAGTATCGAATATCTGCACGGCCTGGGCCCCTGCTTTAATCTGGGCATTAAGATAATCGATTACTGCTCCGGCTAGTTTTTCCAGCAATAGATGCATGGCCTCAGGATTATCGTACATAAACTGCTTGGCAATCCTGAAGTCCTTACTCCCCCCACCCTCAATCATATAAGTAGCGAGTGTCCAGGGGCTTCCGGAAAATCCGATCAAGGGAACTTTGCCATTCAGCTCTTTGCGAATAACAGATACTGCATCGGTGACATAGGACAATTCGCTGGCAATATCTACTTCTGGCAACCGCTCTACATCTGCAGCGCTGCGGATAACTTTGCTGAATTTTGGCCCTTCTCCTTCTTCGAAATAGAGTCCCTGGCCCATGGCATCAGGAATGGTCAGAATGTCCGAGAACAGAATCGCGGCATCGAAAGAGTATCGTCGTAATGGTTGCATGGTAACTTCACAAGCCAGTTCAGGCGACTGACAAAGAGACATGAAGTCACCAGCCTGCTTACGGGTAGCACGATACTCCGGCAGATAACGCCCAGCTTGTCGCATCATCCATACTGGAGTCTGATCGACCTCCTCTCGAAGCAAGGCTCTTAGAAAGCGATCATTTTTTAACTCTGCAAATTCTGACACAGTCGACACTATCCCAATTTGTATTGCCCCTGAACTACTGCTATTCCACGGGCTGAAAAAGGGGCAATTTTACACGAGCCATCTGTTTACACAAACGGCAACAATCCTGGGTGACGGCGTAATGTTTATAGCGAGGAGTTTAGTAAGTGCTAAGGGGACGATTATAGCGGGGCTCCTGGTTTGGGCCTTGTAACAAGAGTCAGGGGCTTCGATATTCGCGGATTTCATCCTGTATATCCCCGATGCTTCTGACCCAGGGCTCGAGAGAGCGCAAGGACTGGGGAAGTGTATCGATGATTTCTGAAGCATTTGCCCGGCTGTCGAAGCTGCCCAGTATGAGCACAAACCAAGGTTGCTGTTGATACACGGTTTGAAAATAACCCATGCCTGGCCGGGAATTCGACCCTCGAAAGCCTTCCACATTCTCTTCCGATCTGGAACCCAGTAATTGAATGGTGAGATTGTCCCGGGGCTGATTCATGAGTTCAGCTTCGAATGGACTCAACTGCAGTTGTGATGCTACTGACCCGGGCTCAACCTCTGTCACAGGCGACCGGGCTATTTGCTCCTGGGGAAGTAGTTGCTGGACAACAGGCTCTTGCGCAGCTTCTTGTACCACTTCCTGTACCACTTCTTGCAGCACTTCAGGCACAAGCTCTTCGACAGCTTCTAGCGGAACTTCCTGTGTTGATTCCTCTACTTGCGCTAATGCATCTGCCGCAGCTCGTTGCGGATTGTCAGTATTAATTTCGATAGGAATCTGCAGCGTGGTCCTTCCTGTGTTTGCTGGGCGAGAGTCTGGGAAATCAGCAGAAAAATCATTGCCAGAGAGCATCGAATCGGATGCCGCTGGCATATCGGGCTCTTCCCCGCTGTCCCAGAAGATCAAAATCGCCAACAGCAGAACGAACAGTGTAGCCGCCGCTCCGTAATGAGCAGGAGTAACCGTTCGCAGGATATTTACAGAGCCATTTTCGTCCGCGTCTTGCTGCTCTTCGTAGGAGTTTTCCAGAGCATCGGAAGCCAGCGCATTTACTGTGCCGGGAATACCATTAGACTCATTAACAAGACCACCAATCACCACTCCAGACAAAGGCAGAGCTCCCTTGTATCCGGCGGTTTCAAGCTTAAAGCTGATGTATTCATTAACTTCTTCGCTACCAAACTCCTGCAAATCGAATCTGGCAAGCTGGTCGAAACCCTCCTCACCCATAGCACTGCGCAGCATGTTTTCGAGCTGACTTTCCCCAATCAGGATACTACGAATATTCTCACTTCGAGCGGAGATATCCTGCAATACCTGCAACACCTCGGCACTCATTTCATGAGCATCGTCAACAATGAGAATCAAATACCTCGCATCCATGTCCATCTGCTCAGCAATCCGCTGCAGTTGCTCAAGGCATTGCTCCACATCGCCCGCCTCATCCGGCACGATTTCCATTCGCTCCATAAGAGCTTCCAGAAATTGCATAGGTGTCATGAACAGCGAAGCCTTTATAGCGACTGTTTGCGCCTCTTCTCCATAGCTACCTACCAACGGCTCGATCAGGGTGGACTTGCCAGAACCCAACGGACCTGAAATAGAAATCATGGTGGTACTGTATAGGGAGAGATCAAAGACTTCGGAAAGAAGTTGCTGGCTGGACTGGGTAAAGAAAAAATCCCTGCTTCGTGCTCCGGGCTCGAACGGGTCAAATTCCAGGCCTAGCAGGGATATGTAATTCTTCAAGGTTTACTCGCAGAGGCGATCACCCGCCTGTAAAGTTTCTTGTACAATTTGCGGATCGATGTTTCCTTCAACAACCGCGCTACCAATGGACTTGAGCAACACAAAGCGAATATCTCCTGATTCGGCTTTTTTATCTGAGGACATCAAATCCAGATACTGCTCTACACTAATATCGGCAGGAGGAAGCGCAGGCATACCAAATTTTTCTTCGATTATGTGGCGAATTGAGCCGGCTATCTCATGGTCAATCCAGCCCAACCGCGCACTGAGGTCCGCAGCCATAACCATACCCATGGCCACAGTTTCACCGTGCAGCCAAGTTCCATAGCCACTAGCTGTTTCAATGGCGTGTCCAAAGGTGTGCCCCAGATTTAACAAGGCGCGAATCCCGGTTTCCTTCTCATCAAGAGCGACAATTTCCGCCTTGGTTTCGCAGCATTTACCAATGGTTCGGGACAGAGCTTCTCTGTCACCCTGAAGAAGCGCTTCGCTGTGATCACTCATCCACTCAAAGAAAGCGCGATCGTAAATGAGCCCGTACTTCAGTGCTTCTGCCAGGCCGGCTTTTAATTCTCTGGGCGGTAACGTAGCTAACACATCGGTATCAATTACCACGCATTGCGGCTGATAGAATGCACCAATCATATTCTTGCCCAGCTCATGATTAATCCCGGTCTTTCCGCCTACAGATGAATCCACCTGAGCCAACAGGGTAGTGGGTAATTGAATAAAATTAACTCCGCGCAAGTAGGTGGCTGCGGCAAAACCGGTTATATCCCCCACCACTCCTCCGCCCAGGGCTACCAGGGTCGTATTGCGATCATATTTGCCTTGCAGCAGGTATTGATAAATGTGACTGATAGCGTCGAGGTTTTTATTTTCCTCACCATCTTCAAGAATTATCTGCTCACAGCCACGGGATGCAAACAGCATGCGGGCCTTTTCCATATAAAGCGGAGCAACCACGTCATTACTAACAATAACCACTCTGCCCTTGCCCAAATAGGGGCTCAGCAAATCTTCCCGGGACAATAAATCTGTACCGATATATATCGGATAACTACGATCTCCAAGATCAACATTTACAGTAAGCATTTTTTATAACTCGTAATTCATTTGCGGGACAAGCTAGCTATCTTCAGTCGTTCCATTCAACTTACGCTGGATTTCCTGACTTACACTGCGGGGGTTTCGACGAAAAGTATCAACGGAAAAATCAGCAACATCAGTATAGAGAGGCTCTCTCGCGGCCATCAAATCCCTGATTGTCTGTTCAGGGTCAGCAGTTTGCAGTAGAGGACGGCTCTTGTCTCTGCTGGTTCTTTCGACTTGTTGTTTAATTGGCGCTCTTAAGTATACCACCGTGCCTCTTTCTTTAAGCCTGCTGCGACTTTCATCGTCGCAGACTGCACCACCACCTGTAGCCAGCACAATATTGTCCATCTGACTAAGCTGATCAATCATTCTCGCTTCGCGCACGCGAAAACCCGATTCACCTTCTACATCAAAGATCCAGGGTATGTCGGCCCCGGTAACCCGCTCTATTTCCCTATCAGAATCATAGAAGGTCAGCCCAAGAAAATCAGCTAGAACACGGCCGATGGTAGTTTTTCCAACACCCATCGGCCCAACGAGAAAGACATTTCCGGATTGACTCATGGCTCTATTACGTAAACCTGTGGGACTTGCAAGGGGATCAGCCTGATGGCCAGTTTGTGCCCGGGACAGATGCGCTCCCGCACACCGAAGCCTAAGGCGAAAGCATTATAGCCTCGCCTTCGGAAATAGGAATCACCTAATATTAATATCAGCAATAGTCTTCGGGCTTTCACAACAAACAACTTTAGTTTGGATAATGTAACATACCGCACATTAATTCCTTGAATCAGGTCACGTTTGAGCGCCGGAAAAACACTTCTAAGCCCTTCAATATTGGGCTTCCCCGCTTATCTCATTAAAATAGTGCAAAACCCATCGCGACCAATTTCCGCCAATTTACTCCGTCGAAATTCCGTTGGGAAAAAAATCGAATTAATAGAGTTTTGGCTGTTTTTACCGTCTTGAGCACAGAATAGCCCAATTTCCGGGGCAAGATTGGGCTGTAAGTCCCATTAATTCAAGGAATTAATGGGTCCCCGGTGTATAATTCGAAGCTTAGTCGAGCCCGTCGCATACCAGACTGGCGAGACTAACCCTTATTATAAAAACCCTTCGTGGGGGCTAAATACCCTGATATCGAGGCACGGACCAGGTGGAAGCTAGAGTTAAAAACTATCTTAGATGGACTGCCATGCTAACTGCCGCCGGTTTTTCGGGCATTGTCATGGTTGTCAGTGCCGCCTATCTATACCTGGCACCTCTGCTTCCTGCAGCCGAAACCTACCGTGACGTGCAGCTCGAAACCCCGCTTCGAATCTTCACTTCAGACGGCCGTCTCATCGATGAAATTGGCAATCGCAGAAACCCGGTTGAATATGAGCAAATTCCGCAACTTCTTACCGACGCCCTTATTGCCACAGAAGATGTGCGCTTCTACTCCCATTCCGGTGTGGATCTGCAAAGCCTGATTCGCGGATTTTACGGCTTCGTTCGCGGAGTTAATCTGGGCGGTGGTAGCACCCTGACAATGCAACTGGCTAATATTCTCTCCTTTGACAATGAGAATGTTTACCTTCGAAAGCTGAAAACCATTCCCTTTGCGCTGCAAATTCAACAGGAACTCAGCAAGGAAGAAGTTCTCACTCTTTACTTGAATACCAGTTACTTTGGTGCCGGTGCTGACGGAATCGGAGCGGCGGCATTTGTCTATTATGGCAAGCAGGTAGAAGAACTCACACTGGCTGAAGCTGCGATGATGATCTCGCTGCTTCCCTGCCCTTCAATTTGCAACCCCTTGGCAAATGGTGAACGGGCCATTGAACGACGCACTACAAGACTGCGTAATATGCTCAGGGAAGGAATGATAAGCGAAGAAGAATTTCAGCTGGCCGACAATTCGCCAGTTACTGCCAGTAGACACAGTCGCAACATTGAAGTGCCAGCTCCCTATGTTGCCGAAATGGTGCGTCAACAGCTCTACCAAGAGGTGGGCGAGGATACTTATTCTCAAGGGTTTGAGGTACTGACAACAATTGACGGAGATCGCCAGCTTGCGGCAAACAAGTCTTTAATAGATGGTCTGGAAAATTATTACGATAAACGCCACGGCTATCGTGGTCCTACTGCCAGCTACCCGCCTGAAATCTATCGGGACACAGGCATTAATATTCTTGATGAGTGGGCTGCCGAGCTGCAAGGCGTTCCCCAATACGGCAACCAGCAACCGGCAATTGTTGTCGATATTCAGGATTACAGTTTCCGCGCCTTGCTCAAAAACGGTGAGACTATCTCGGTGGACTGGGAAGGAATCAGCTGGGCCTATACCTTTCGCAGCAGAAACGAAGCCTGGCCTCCCCCAGAGGTAGCCAGCGATGTGGTTAGTATTGGCGATCTGATTCGGGTTCGAAACAATGCAAATAATTGGGAGCTGGGTCAGATTCCGGAAATTCAGGGAGCATTGGTTTCAATGTCTCCGGAAAATGGAGAGATAATTGCCTTGGTAGGGGGTTATGATTTCCGTCGCTCACAGGTTAATCGTGTACTGCAACCCCGACCTCCTGGCTCCAACTTCAAGCCGTTCCTCTATGGCGCAGCATTGGAAAACGGCTATTCTGCTGCTAGTACCATAAATGATGCGCCAATCACCCGCGGAAACTATCGCCCCAATAATTACGAAAATAATTTTCTCGGGCCAATCACGCTTCGCTATGCATTAAAGGAATCACGGAATGTTCCTGCAGTGAGGCTCTTTGACCAATTGGGTTCAGACCAAGTTCTTACTTTCGCAGCAAAATTCGGCATTCAGACACAGAACTTCCCCAGCAATGATTTGACCGTTGCCCTGGGTAGCCAGGATGTTCCCCCTCTGGAAATTGTCAGCGGCTACTCCGCAATTGCGAACGGGGGTTATAGAGTGGACCCATGGTTCATCAAGGAAATTTCCAATCTGAGAGATGGAATTGTTTTCCAATCCAACCCTGCAGCGGTGTGTGATGGCTGTGAAGTTCACGAAAACGAGGCTGGCGAGCTCGTTCATCCGGCCCCGAGGATCATCGATGGGCGAATAGCCTATATTCTTAACTCCATGTTGAGGTCGGTGGTTGAAGAAGGCAGTGGTGCGCGAGTGCAACGGGAATTAGGTAGAGGCGACTTGATGGGCAAAACCGGAACCACTAATGGTCCTCAGGAATTATGGTTCTCCGGTTTTAACAGGGACATTGCTACAACCGTATTTGTTGGCTTTGATCAGCCAGAGCCTTTGGGTGAAAGAGAGCAAGGCTCGACCATCGCCGTGCCTATCTGGATTGACTATATGCGGGAAGCACTGCAAGGAATGCCTGAAAGAACCATGAGTCGTCCCAACGGAATCGAAGACAGGCTGATTAACAAGACAACCGGCGCAGCGGCAACTCCAGGGGATCCCGATACTATATTTGAGTACTTCAGAACTGAAAACGCGCCGGTGGAAACCGACGCGCTACTACCAGGGGTTGAGCTCAACGAAGATGAAACTGAAGAGCTCTCGACCGAAACGATCTTCTAGTGCAGATTTAAACCCGACGACTACCGAAACGCTTCTTGAATCTGTCTACTCGACCACCGCTGTCCAGAATCTTCTGCTTACCAGTATAAAAAGGGTGGCAAGCTGAACACACGTCGATAAGGATATCCTTACCCAGAGTGGATTTAGTCTCGATTACGTTACCGCAGCTACAGGTAGCTTTGATAGCAGCGTAATTAGGGTGAATTTCAGGTTTCATATTTATTCCTCTATTTGATGTCGCCACTGCCGAATTCCTGATCCGGAGCACCACATCTTCTTTTTGCCCGCCTAGCCCCTGTTTTCGTGCATCTAGCCCGTAAAAAAGAGCCTTAGGACGTAAGGGGCGAGCATTCTAACAGAGAAACGAAAAGACGCAAGTTTTAGGCAGGTTTTGGGGCCAATTCCTGGCTCCTACTCGCTGTTTGGACGGTCCTATTCCCGCAGGAGTTTATGGTTCTTCACCACCTCTTCCATAATCCTGCCAAATAGCTCACTGATCAGTTCCGGATCGAGACCATGGCGCTCGCTCAGAGCTCTCAATTCAGCCAGTTTTTCTGACTCTCGGGACGAGTCCAGTGCATTGAGGTTTTTGTCAGCCTTGAGAAGGCCAACTTCATGGGTAAGGGCAAAGCGCTCACCCAACAAGCTGATTAGCTCCCGGTCTATTCGGTCTATATTGTCTCTTGCCATAAGCAACTCTTCGGGTATTGCTGCTGGCACTGAATCGGAAGCCATTAATCCCTACCTTGTCATCATTCTATTAAGCTGAGTCTATTGCGCATGGATCAATTGTCACTTCAGACCGCGAGCGCAGCTTTGATTATACGTTATAGATTCGTTCTGCATAGTCATCAGAGATATGGCGATATCTATATGAGTTGTTTACCACCGGTTTTAATTTTACTATGAGGACATCTCTGCAAACCGTCCCAGGCCGTCCTAGCCAGAAGTAAACCAATTGATGTCCAGCACGCAAAAATTCAAATATCAGGGCACTGTCTTAAAGGTCGCTATTCCCTCTCCCCTGCGTAGCTTGTTTGACTATCTCCCTGACGAATCGTCTGTAGAGTCTTCCATAAAACCTGGCATGCGAGTAAAGGTCAATTTTGGAAAAAGGAAACTGGTCGGCGTGGTGGTAAGGCTGGAAAAAGGATCCACGCTGAGCCGAAACAAACTGAAGCCGGTAACGGCGGTTCTAGACAGCGAAGCAGTTTTTACCCCTTCGGTGTTTCGTCTCCTATTGTGGGCTACCAGCTATTATCAACACGCTTCCGGCGAAGTATTTTCCAATGCCCTGCCCGCTCGCCTGAGGCAAGGAAGACAGATCAGGGAAAGCGAAGAAGTTTGGCAGGTATGCAGTAGTGCCAACGAGGTCGATCTGCTCTCTGTACAAAGAGCTCCACGCCAGCAAGCCCTGCTGACATTTTTGAAAAAAAATCCCGTAAAGAGCCGGGAAGAATGTAAGGCGGCCGGCTTCACGGCAAATTTGTTCGCCGAGCTGGAAAAGAAAAACCTGGTCAGGCGCAGCACTCGAATCACCGCCGGGGCCGGACCATTTACAGCGCCGGGCCCTGACTCCAGCACTAACATCAAAAACATCAAGCTCAATAACGAACAGCAAAAAGCCCTGTCGGAAATCGAAAAGAACTTAGACCATTTCGCCTGTTCACTGCTGGATGGAGTAACCGGGTCCGGCAAAACCGAAGTGTATATGCGAGCTATGCAGACGCAGCTGTCAAAGGGCAAGCAGTGTATGGTGCTGGTTCCCGAAATCGGTTTAACTCCTCAGACTGTTAGCAGATTCCGGCAGCGCTTCGAGTGCCCAGTGGTGGTACTTCACTCCGGGCTGAATGAAACTGAGCGGCTGACTGCCTGGAACAACGCCCGGGAAGGAAGTGCTGGTATTATTATTGGGACACGTTCTGCGATCTTTACACCGATGGCGAAGCCCGGCCTGATAATAGTAGACGAAGAACACGACTCTTCCTTCAAACAACAGGATGGCTTCAGATATTCTGCCCGCGACCTTGCAGTGATGCGCGCGCGCGAAGAGAAAATTCAGGTCATCCTTGGCTCAGCTACTCCAAGTCTGGAGAGTCTGCATAATGCCCGCACTAAAAAGTTTCTCCATCTAAAGCTGAGCACCCGCGCCGCCGATGCCAAACCGGCCGCCATGGAAGTCATGGACATCTCGGAGCAACACCTTGAAGAAGGTTTTTCCGAAGCCCTGCTCTTTAGAATCCAGAAACACCTCGCCAACAACGGACAAGTGTTGGTATTTATAAATCGTCGCGGTTTCGCGCCGGTTCTGAACTGTAACAACTGTGGCTGGATTTGCGAATGTGAGCATTGCCTCTCCCGATACACGGTGCATGCAAGTCCGCCCAGTATTCGCTGCCACCATTGCGGTTCGGCCAAGTCACTGCCGCGCCATTGCCAGCATTGCAAATCATCTGATTTGAATACCATAGGAATTGGCACACAGAGAATCGAGTCTTTCCTGAAATCACGGTTTGCAAAAACCAAGGTTTTAAGAATCGACCGAGACTCGACAAGAGGAAAAGACAGCCTGCAGAAAATGCTCGATCAGGTTCATGGAGGCGAGCCCTGCATTTTATTGGGCACGCAGATGCTGGCAAAGGGTCACCACTTTCCTGATATTACCCTTGTGGCGATTATTGATGCTGACTCCGGATTATTCAGTGCCGATTTCCGAGGGCAGGAACAAATGGCGCAGACAATAGTTCAGGTTGCAGGCAGATCCGGACGCGCCTCAAGAGCCGGAGAAGTAGTGATTCAGTCCCGACATGGCGGTCACCAGACACTGCAGAGCATCAGCACTGCTCCCTACGAAGAATTTGCTACCCGGCAGCTGGAAGAAAGACGTAACAGCACTATGCCGCCTTTTTCCCACCTCTGCCTTATTCGGGCGGAGTCTGCTGAAATTAAGGGAGCCATCAGCAGTCTAAAGAAAATTGTGCAGGCAGGGATAACGCTAGTGAGCACCCAAGGATACCCAGTTGAGTTACAGGGACCTATTCCGGCTCCTATGGAGAAGAGAGCTGGCCGTTTTCGTACCCAGCTATTGTTGAAGAGCAGGAACCGGCGGGCTTTACAGGCTTTTATGACGGAGCTCTGCCGGAAAATAGATCAAATGAGGCTTCCGCAAAAAGTACGTCTGTCCATCGATGTCGACCCTCAGGATATGATCTAAGCGTTGATGTAGCGAGAGGCTTGCCTGAATCTGGAACCAAAGCAAACCGGAAATTGCGCTACAGCTTGGCCGCCAGCAACCGATAATTGATGTGGTTACGCTATATTTCTAGGATATTTGTTGATAAAACAGTATGTTAGATATTCCGGATAAGAGATATGACGCAGGATTTTGCCAAAATAAAGCCCGAACCATTGCTGGAGCACAAGCCGGTGGAGTCCCCGCCTGCCTGGTCTCTTATGATCACCGGTGTGGTGGTGGGCGTTACTATCGGAGTCTTCGCTTGCGTGTTGTTCTACCTGTCAGGCAATGTCCCCCCTCTTAATACCAACACTGCCTTGGCGGGCTCCCAGGTCGCTGCGATCGAATCCCAGCCCATACCTGCCGACGAACCTGAAGCCGAGTTAGAGCTGGAATTCTACAGCGCCCTGAGTGAATACGAAGTTTCTGTCGACGCTGTACCGGTGCCATTGGACGATGAAACCAACAGCGAGGGTCAGCTGCAAACTACTGTTGAGAATATCGCAGCAAGCGATCTACCCGATGAAGACCTGGGGTCAGGATTCATGCTGCAAACCGGCGCTTTCCAGCAGCAGGAGCTAGCCCAATCCGAGATGCGACGTCAGCAAATCATCGGCCTGGACGTGGTAGTCAGACAGCAGGATTTGCTCGGTCGAACTCTGTATCTGGTGCAGTCCGGCCCCTATACCAGCAGCAGACAGCTTAACGAAGCCGAAAACCTTTTAAATCGCAGCAATATCCCCAGCCTAAGAATGAGCCTGCAATAAGCTCTGACCCCAGCCATTTACCGCACGTTTAACGCTTGATTTCCCCGCCCAACCCCCCATGTATACTAACTTGTCTGCAAGCAGGCGTTTCTTGCTATCGAATTTCCACAGCCTGCCGGATGATCACCGGAATAAACTCAGGAGAATGGCATTGGAACAATACAGAGGTACCACCATCGTCTCGGTTCGCCGTGGCAATAAAGTAGTCATTGGCGGCGACGGGCAGGTCTCTCAGGGCAATACTGTAATGAAAGGGAATGCCCGAAAAGTAAGACGACTCTACAAAGATCAGGTGCTGGCGGGGTTCGCCGGAGGCACGGCAGATGCCTTTACCTTGTTCGAACGTTTCGAAGAGCAATTGGAAAAACATCACGGCAAATTGGTTCGTGCAGCAGTAGAGTTAGCCAAGCTGTGGCGTACGGAGCGTTCTTTACGCAGACTGGAAGCCTTGCTGGTCGTTGCCGACAAGGAGTCATCTCTAATCATTACCGGCAACGGCGATGTGATTGAACCGGAAGACTCCATTATGGCCATCGGCTCCGGCGGACCTTTCGCACAATCTGCTGCAAAAGCCCTAATCCAGAACAGCGACCTGGATGCCCGTGAAATTGTCGAGAAGAGCCTGACTATTGCAGCCGACATCTGCGTCTACACAAATCAAAACCACACTATTGAAGAATTGAATCTGGATTAGCCTGAAAAGCTTTTCAACATTCATAGACAATTCTTAAATATCGCTTAAACGCAAAAGGTATTAAAAAGCATGACCATTATGACTCCCCGGGAAATAACCTCGGAACTGGACAAACACATCGTAGGCCAGAACGATGCGAAGCGCGCCGTTGCCATCGCCCTGCGTAACCGATGGCGACGAATGAAACTGGATGAAGAGTTACGCAACGAAGTGACTCCCAAAAATATTTTGATGATAGGCCCTACTGGAGTCGGTAAAACCGAGATCGCTCGACGTCTGGCAAAACTGGCCCAGGCACCGTTTATTAAAATCGAAGCAACAAAGTTTACCGAAGTCGGATATGTGGGCAGAGATGTTGAGTCCATTGTTCGCGATCTTATCGATGTGGCTATCAAGATGATTCGTGAATCAGAAATGGAAAAGGTAAGACATCTCGCCGAAGATATGGCGGAGGAAAGAATTCTCGACGTGTTACTTCCTCAAGCTCGAGGCGGCAGCGATGATACAGGCGATGCTGGTGAGGGCACTGATAAACAGTCCGCTGCCAGACAGGTATTCCGCAAAAAACTTCGACAGGGCGAACTCGACGACAAGGAAATCGAAATCAAGATTACCGAGTCCCCTGCCGGCGTGGACATAATGGCCCCGCCCGGAATGGAAGACATGACTAGCCAACTGAAAAGCATGTTCTCAAATATGAACACCGGCAAGAAACAAGCACGCCGACTAACGGTTCATGCTGCGATGAAAGCGGTAAAGGAAGAAGAAGCAGCGAAACTGATAAATGAAGAAGAAATAAAAAATCGTGCAGTGGAAGCCACCGAGCAAACTGGCATCGTCTTCATCGATGAAATCGACAAGGTAACCAATCGCCACGACCAAGGTAATGCAGGGGTATCGCGAGAAGGTGTACAGAGAGATCTGTTGCCGCTAATCGAAGGCTCTACTGTCACCACAAAATATGGCAGTGTTAAGACAGATCATATTCTGTTTATCGCATCCGGTGCATTCCATCTCAGCAAGCCATCGGATTTGATTCCTGAATTACAGGGCCGCCTGCCTATTCGCGTCGAACTAGATGCCTTAACTGCCAATGACTTTGAGAGAATTCTGGAAGAACCTGATGCCTCTCTAACTGAACAATATCAGGCTTTGCTGCAAACAGAAGGTTTAAACATAAGCTTCTCCAAAGACGGAATACAGAAAATTGCCGAGACTGCATGGCAGGTTAACGAACGCACTGAAAACATCGGAGCGAGAAGACTACACACTGTTATGGAGCGCCTATTGGAAGAGGTGTCTTTTTCAGCCTCGGATATGGCAATTGGAAAAAGTGGGTTGGTTATCGACAAGGCCTATGTAGAAAAACAATTGGACGAACTGGCCAGGGACGAAGACCTTAGCCGTTACATCCTCTAAATTAAACCCGAGTCACGAGCCCAATACATGGAACATCCAGTCCCCAGCGATATTCGACTGCATAAAAAATCAGCAGTTTTGGAGCTCGTCTATGGCGAATCCGGCAACTACCAGCTAAGTGCGGAATTTCTTCGGGTCCATTCGCCCTCTGCGGAAGTTCGGGGCCATGGCAAAGGGCAGGAAGTTCTGCAAACCGGCAAGCGGCAGGTAAAGTTGCTGAATCTGCAGCCAGTTGGCAACTATGCCGTTAAACTGCTCTTCGATGATGGACATGATTCCGGAATCTATAGCTGGGACTACCTGCACGAGCTGGGAAAAAACCAGCAGCAACTGTGGAATACCTATCTAGGCAAGCTCGAACAAGCCGGTGCTAACAGGGATACATTGCCAGCGGGCACCCAAGTGATTAACATTATGCCCTCAACTCCCATCAAAGACTGAATGAAGTCTGAAAAAGAATACGGTCAAAGACCAGGCAGGACAGATGAACGATTCCAGCGCACAAGACCAGACTACTCATTTTGGCTATGAGCAAGTTCCCGTAGCCGAAAAAGAGCAGAGGGTTGGTCAGGTATTCCGTTCCGTCGCACAGCGCTACGACATCATGAACGATGTCATGTCTTTAGGCTCCCATCGGCTGATTAAACGATATACCATCGAGCTAAGCGCTCTGCGCAAGGGCCAAAAAGTGTTAGACCTGGCTGGCGGCACCGGGGACTTCAGCATGAAGTTCGCTCCGATTGTTGGCGAGACAGGACAAGTTGTACTAGCCGATATTAATGAAGCCATGTTGCACGTTGGTCGCGACAGGATCATCGACAAGGGTTTGAGTGACAATATCGAGATTGCTCAGGTGAATGCAGAATATCTACCATTTGCAGACAACACTTTCGATTGCATCTGTATCGCCTACGGTCTTCGAAATGTCACCGATAAAGATGCTGCGCTTGCATCAATGAATCGGGTACTCAAGCCCGGAGGACGAGTTCTGGTACTTGAATTCTCCAAGCCCACAAACAATTTGTTAGGGAAGGCCTACGATACGTATTCGGCATTGTGGCCCGTTGCAGGAAAAATGCTAACCGGCGATGCCGACAGCTACCGCTATCTGGTTGAGTCAATTCGCATGCATCCGGATCAGGAAACCCTCAAATCCATGATGGAAAATGCCGGCTTGGTGAATTGCAAATACCACAACGTAATGAGCGGGATCTGCGCCATTCATGTTGGCTTTAAAGCTAACAGCTAGAGCACCGTCACCGACACACTTTTAGAGCCCCAGGCTAAGGGAAGTATCTTTTGAACCAGTTCCTCGGAATGTTTGCTTTGATGCCCGTTGAGAAAGCTCTCAACGCCTTGGCGCAACGCGATGAATACATCGCAAAGCAGTTTGGGAAATTCGAAGGCAAGGTATTGGAAGTAAATAGCAGCCGTCCGACTCTTAACATCACTATCCGCTTTGAAGATGACCGCCTTAAATTAAGCGCAATCGACTGTGAAACTCTAGGCCTGAAAGCCGATGCTGTACTCTCGGCGAGCTCCACCAATCTTGTTCAATTGCTTTTTCAGGACCCAGAAGACCGACCACTGGCCAATGACAAAGTCAACATAAGTGGTGACGCTACGCTGGTTCAGGATATCTATAAAACCGCAGATGAGCTGGATGTTGACTGGGGTGACTTGTTAACACCAATTTTTGGAGACCTGATTGGCAACGAAGCCCAGAACCTTCACAGCAATTCAAGACAATGGTCAGCCACAGCCAGAGAAAATATTGAGCGTAATATCGACGAATACCTCACCGAAGAAGCCGAAGTAATTCCCCACAGAACCAGAGTTGAAAGCTTTGCAAACGATGTGGATAGACTGAAACTGCGCATAGATCGTGCCCGCGCCCAGGCAGAATTACTTGAAAAGCGATTGTTAGCCCTTCACCCAGAGCAGTAAACCACTGAAAAATCAGAGAATGTTTGCCATTCTCGCTTGTTCGCTACCAGAGCAGGTGGTATCGTTGCTTCCCCGTAGAATCAAGCCCTAATAAATAAATTCAGACCACATAGAGAACAAGAAACACTGCCGTGTCCCACTTACCCCGCTTAATCAAAGTACTTAATGTAGTTGCCAAGTACGGCCTGGATGATTTTCTGAAAGAACAGACGGGTCTGGGCTGGGCAAGAGTTATGCTACTTCCCTATACCAATCTGTGGGCATTCTCCAGACACAGGCAGGGTAGCCGCAATGAACGCCTCAGGTTAGCCATGGAAGAACTGGGGCCCATCTATATCAAGTTCGGTCAACTACTCTCCACCCGCAGGGATTTTCTCGACAATGATCTAGCGGACGAATTGCAGTCACTGCAGGATAATGTACCCCCATTCAAGACTCCGGGAATTGAGCAAATTATTGAACAGGGCCTGGGCACACCAAGCGCCGAGATTTTTAGCGAGCTGGAATTGCAACCATTTGCATCTGCATCGGTTGCCCAGGTTCATAAAGCGACATTACTGAGCGGCGAAGAAGTAGTGATTAAAGTCATCCGCCCCGGTATCGAAAAAACCGTAGCCGATGACATCAAGCTACTAAAGTGGTTGGCAGCAAAGCTGGAGACAAAAACCAGGATCGGCAAACGACTCAGACCCGTTGAAGTTGTAGCTGATTATGAGAAAGTTATTGTCGATGAATTGGATCTTCAATCAGAAGCTGCCAACACATCACAGTTACGCAGAAACTTTGAAGATTCCGACATGCTTTATGTCCCCAATGTCTATTGGGATTACACAAGAAAAAATATTCTTGTCATGGAAAGGATTCACGGCATACCTGTTGGTGATATCGATTCGCTTAACGAGCAGGAAATCAACCTGAAGAAGTTATCCGAAACCGGCGTCGAAATTTTCTTCACACAAGTGTTCGAACATAATTTTTTCCACGCCGATATGCACCCCGGGAATATATTTGTTAACCGGGATAGAAAAGATGACCCGCAATACATTGCTATCGATTGCGCGATCATCGGCTCACTTACCAACGAAGATCAGGAATACCTTGCCCGCAACCTGTTGGCAATATTTAAACGTGACTACAGGAAAGTCGCTGAGCTGCATGTTGCTTGTGGCTGGGTACCGCGGATCACGAAGATTCATGAATTCGAATCCGCAATGCGAACAGTATGTGAGCCGATATTTGAAAAGCCGCTAAAAGATATTTCTTTTGCCCAGTTGCTTATCCAACTATTCCGCACTGCCGGGCGCTTTAACATGGAAGTGCAACCTTCACTGGTTCTGCTTCAAAAAACCCTGCTTAATGTAGAAGGGCTGGGCAGACAACTTTATCCAGATCTTGACTTGTGGACTACCGCCCTGCCCTATCTCGAAAACTGGAATAAGCAGCGACTCAATCCGCTAAATCTACTATCAAAGCTGCAGGAGAATATTCCAGAGTGGATCGAACAATTACCGCAGTTACCGGAGCTGGTAATTCAGGCGATTGGGCAGACTTCAAAGCTTGAGGACATAAACAGTCAATTAGAGCTTCAGAAAAAGGCAAATGAAAAAAAACTGCTTCGCCAGCAGAGGCTGTCCCGAAATGCGGGAATTTTCTCTATTTTTCTGGCTTTGGCACTGTGGATACCACCGGTATCCGAGGCCGTTAGCAGTATACCCACCACCGCTTCAGCCCTTGGTTTGTTAGGGGTTTACCTTTTGTATTTTAGACGGTGACGTTGCATACTAGAAAAATGTCTAGCTACCTCGATCAGATTAAGTGGAATGAGAATGGCCTTGTGCCGGTAACTACCCAGGAAGCAAGTAGCGGCAGGATTCTTACCCAGGCATGGATAAACAGGGAAGCGCTGCAAAAGACGGTAGAAGAAGGTCGCGCCGTGTATTGGTCCCGCTCCCGCTCCAAAATATGGCGCAAGGGAGAAGAGTCGGGGAATGTGCAGCAACTTGTAGAAGTTCTGCTCGATTGCGACAATGACAGTGTTTGTTATCGGGTAAAACAGCTGGGTGGCATTGCTTGCCACACAGGTAGGGAAAGCTGCTTTTACAAGAGGTTAGAAGCCGGGGACTGGCAGGAAATAGATCCGGTATTAAGAGACCCGTGCGAGATGTACGGGCAAGAATAGGATACAGTACCCGCTATACGGTACAGGCAAGGTTTAAATAGACGAAATGAGTGACGTACTGACAGAATTGGCAGCCGTGCTGGAAGATCGCAAATCAGCATCCAGTAAAGAGTCGTATGTTGCTAAATTGCACAGCAAAGGTTTAAACAAGATTCTCGAAAAAGTGGGTGAAGAATCTACTGAAGCGATTATCGCAGCAAAAGAATGTGAGAATGGAGACGAAGACAGCCGGCAGGCTGTCATAAGTGAAACTGCTGATCTATGGTTTCACACTCTGGTTATGTTAAGTCATCTCGACCTCGGGCACGAACAAGTGTTGGAGGAATTGCAGAAACGCTTTAACATATCCGGCCTTGATGAAAAGGCTTCTCGGCAAAATTAATTTTTAGGGGCTTTTTAAGATAGCTTATTTGAACAGCTTCTAAAAAGTCTCAACAGAATTGGAGGTTTACCATGGGTTTAGGTGGAATTGGAATTTGGCAACTATTGATCATTCTTTTGATCGTAGTAATGCTATTTGGCACGAAGAAACTTCGGAATCTCGGCTCCGATCTCGGTGGCGCATTGAAGGGATTCAAGACAGCGATAAAAGAAGATGAAACTGAAGAATCAGAAGAATCCGGTGAAGCCGAAGGCGAAACTATCGATGCGACTGCCGAGAAAGTAGAAACCGAAGAAAAGGTTGAAAGCAAATAAGCCAGCTTAGCGGAAGTTCAGTCATTAGGTACAAGCTGTCTGAGCTTTCATTCCTATAGATAGATTAGCAGGTAGCTTGCCAGGCACGTAGGTAGATAACCATCCTGCATTTCCCGTCGAATCATATAATTCCGGTCTTACTCTATGTTTAACATCGGCTCATTCGAAGTCTTGTTAATATGCATCATAGCTCTGGTGGTGCTCGGACCTGAGCGCCTGCCTGGTGCAATCAGGACTACCGGCTTGTGGATTGGCCGCTTCCGCCGTAGTTTCTATAAAGTTAAATCAGAGATCGAGCGGGAACTGAATGCAGATGAGATTCGTCGGCAGTTACACAATGAATCCATCCTCGCTGACCTCGAAAAAACCAAATCCGATGTAAAGAAAATTGCCAAGGACACAGAAGACTCCATGGGCAAGATAGTAAATTCAAAAGATTTCGACCCCGGTGCCTCGCAGGCAACCTCACAGCAGGGAGAGGAATCAGTAGAGAAAGAAAAAACCATCAAGGAAGAAATTAAGGAAGTCGGTGAACAAATAGAAGAAGTTGCACAAGAACTCTACGGCAGCGGCAAGAATCCCAAACTAGCCGGTTCTAATGAATCCGCTTCGGATGAAAAGTCAACGGACCGCTCAGACGCTGAATCCGGGAAAGCATAAGATGACGTCGGCCGAACAAGAAAAAGAACTTACTCTACTAGATCATCTGGTAGAACTTCGCGATCGCATCCTGCGTTGCGTCATCGCCATTGTAGTTATCTTTCTAGCACTGTTTTATTTTGCCGACGACATCTACACCTATGTCGCAGCTCCGCTGATGGATGCCTTGCCCGAAGGCGCAACGATGATAGCCATCGATCCAACTTCTCCATTCTTCGCGCCATTCAAGCTAACATTCTATGTGGCTTTCCTGGTAGCTGCTCCCTATGTGCTGTATCAACTCTGGTCTTTTATCGCCCCGGGGCTATACAAAAACGAGAAGAGCGTTGCTATTCCATTGTTTATTTCCAGTGTGCTGCTTTTCTACGCAGGCATTGCCTTCGCACGCTACATCCTGTTTGGGTTCGTCTTTTCTTTTTTCATATCTGTTGCACCAGAAGGTATCGCTGTAGCCCCGGACATAAGCAGCTTTCTTAGTTTTGCCCTCGCAATATTCCTTGGGTTCGGCATCGCATTTGAGGTGCCAATCGCAGTATTTATTTTTATCTGGACAGGGATGGTTGAGCCTGACGATCTGGCACAGAAGAGGCCCTATGTGATTGTGGGTTGTTTCATCGTAGGCATGCTGATGACACCTGCAGACCCTATTAGCCAATCTGTATTGGCCATACCAATGTGGCTACTGTTCGAAACAGGGATTATCGCCGGCCGGATGATCAAGAAAAAGAAAGTCGAAGAAGAGACTGAAGACGCCGGGCAAACGGAATAAACCCGCCGCCGTAATATTTGGACCTTAGCTCTTAAGAATAAAAGTAACCGGCCCATCATTCTCAAGCTCGACCTGCATATCTGCAGCAAACTTTCCCGAATCAACAAATTCATGTTTTTCTTTCGCACTGCGAACTATATGACCGTATAGCTTTTCCGCTTCTGCCGGAGGCATCGCTGAAGAAAAACCTGGACGGAGACCCTTCTGAGTATCCGCAACCAAAGTAAACTGTGACACCAGCATCAGGTCGCCGCCGATATCCTTAAGATCCAGATTCATCTTATCTTCTTCATCGGAGAAAACCCTGTAAGCCAGAATTTTGTCTAACAAGTCGTCAGCGGATTTTTCTGTATCGCTTTTCTCGATACCGATAAACGCCAGTAGACCCTGACCAATATGGGAATGAATAGATTCTTCGATTCGGACCTGCGCCCAATTTACACGCTGAATTAGAGCTATCACGGCAATACCTTTTCCAATGATGAAAAAGACCTAGCTAACTGACTCCAATTCCTTTGCAATTTCCTGCGTTGCCCGTATCAGGGCGTCAACGGTACCGGCTTCAGAAGCAGAGTGCCCTGAGTCGCGAACAATATGCAATTCAGACGCTGGCCACTGCTGATTCAAGGCATTAGCTTGGTCGAGGGGACAAACCATATCATAGCGTCCGTGAATGATTCGACCGGGAATATCTTTAATCATCTGCATATTTTCAAGAATGTGATTACCATCAAGAAAACCATTATTAAGAAAGTAGTGGGTCTCAATTCTTGCCAATGCCAAAGCGTTGTGAGGCTTGGTAAACTTGGCTAAAACCTCCTGACTCGGCCTAAGCTTGGAACAATTACCTTCCCAAGCCGACCAGTTCTTGGCTGCAGACATGCGCGCAAGCTCATCCTCGCCTACCAGCCTCGAATGATAAGCAGTTAGCAAATCATCCCGTTCCGATTCAGGAATGAAGCGTTCAAATTCTTCCCAATAGTCTGGAAATATTCGGTTAGCACCTTCCTTGTAAAGCCAATTAATATCCCTTTGTCGACAGAGAAATATTCCCCTGAGAATCATTGCACGAACTCGCTCGGGGTGAGTCTGGGCATAAAGCAGACTGAGGGTAGAACCCCAGGAGCCGCCAAATAAAACCCACTTATCTACCGAAAGGTATTCGCGAATTTTCTCGATGTCTGCAATGAGATCTTCTGTGGTGTTTCCCTCTAACTCACCATGGGGGGTCGAGCGGCCACAACCACGCTGATCAAAAGTAATAATTCGATAAATGGCAGGATCATAAAAACGTCGTGAACTGGAGTCACATGCACCACCGGGGCCGCCGTGAATGAAAAGAACAGGTATTCCGTCTGCATTTCCAGCTTCATCCAGATACAACTCATGGATGTCGGAAACGTTTAGCTGATGGCGTTTATAGGGTTTTATTTCGGGGTATAGAACCTGCATTCTTTCGACCTATCTTAAATGGCTTAAGGATTATGACTCGAAACATATTATTCGAGATATATAGCTCGAAGTAACTTAGTAACTCGAGTTATATTGGCAGTATCCAATGTTAAGGCAGCCAAGCAGATAACTCTAGCGCCTAAATAAGCAATCAGGGTAAATGTGGATGTGTCGCAGAGGTCAAAGCACTCATCATACCCTGACCAATAATGCTTATCCCCGCGCGGCAGTACCCCTACTCATACGCTTACGTTCGTTTTCCGTGAGGTATTTTTTACGGATACGTATATTTTCCGGAGTCACTTCAACCAGTTCATCGTCAGCAATAAATTCCATTGCCTGTTCAAGCGTATGTTTAACCGACGGTGATAGCACAATGTTTTCGTCGGTGCCGGATGCCCGCACATTGGTTAACTGCTTGCCTTTGGTAGGATTCACCGCAAGATCATTTTCGCGGTTATGCAAACCAACAATCATGCCCTCGTAGACTTCCACATTAGGGTCTACAAACATGCGACCTCGTTCCTGCAGATTAAAAAGAGAGAAGCCCAGCACTTTGCCGGTAACCATGGAAACCAGAACGCCTCTGGTTCTTGCAGCGAGCTCTATATCCTTATAATCACCATAGTGATCGAATACGTGGGTCATCAGACCGGAGCCGGATGTCATACTGAGAAACATGGAGCGAAAACCAATCAGGCCTCGTGTTGGAATTATAAACTGCAACCTGACACGGCCCTTTCCATCGGGAAGCATGTCTTGCATTTCAGCACGGCGGTTACCCAACTCCTCAATAACAGAACCCTGGTGCTGATCGTCACAATCGATAACCAGCGATTCGAAAGGCTCTTTTAGCTCACCGTCTTCTTCGTGAATAATTACTTCCGGCCTGGACACGGCGAGCTCAAACCCTTCACGACGCATACTCTCAATCAATACAGACAGGTGCAATTCACCACGGCCTGACACTTTATACTTGTCCGGTGAGTCACCCTGTTCTACCCGTAGAGCAACGTTGTACAACAGTTCTCTTTCCAGACGGTCTTTTATCTGGCGTGTTGTTACATACTTCCCCTCCTTACCTGCGAAAGGAGAATCATTCACCTGAAAGGTCATGCTAATAGTAGGTTCGTCCACAGAAAGTGGCGTCATTGCCTCCGGCAACTCCGGATCGCACAGGGTGTCGGAGATGTTCAGTTTATCTATGCCGGTTATACAAACAATTTCACCAGCACTAGCTTCGTCTACATCGATTCGCTCAAGACCAAGGTAGCTTTTCACTTGCAATATTTTCGCCTTGCGCTCCTCGCCTTCGCGATCGATAACGATTACAGGTTGATTATTTCGAGCCTTCCCTCTGGTAACCCGGCCCACCCCGATTACACCCACATAACTATTGTAATCCAGCGCACTGATTTGCATTTGTAAGGGCGCATCAACCACCACGTCTGGAGAAGGAACCTTCTCCACTATCGCTTCTAACAGAGGCTGCATGTCATCAGCCATCTCATCCACCTCCAAACCCGCAATACCTTCAAGAGCCGAAGCATAGATTATGGGAAAATCCAGTTGTTCGTCGGTAGCACCAAGCTTGTCAAAAAGATCGAATACTTCGTTAATCACCCAGTCCGGTCGTGCGCCATCCCGGTCAATTTTGTTTACTACAACAATCGGGTTTAAACCCTGGGCAAAAGCTTTCTGGGTGACAAAGCGGGTCTGTGGCATAGGGCCATCTACTGCGTCTACCAAAAGCAGTACGCTATCCACCATGGACAATACCCGTTCAACTTCTCCGCCGAAATCGGCGTGCCCCGGTGTGTCAACGATATTGATGTGATAATCGTTCCAGTTGATTGCCGTATTCTTGGCGAGAATAGTGATTCCCCGCTCTCTTTCCTGATCATTGGAATCCATCACCCGCTCGACACTTTTGCCGCGGGACTCGAGAGTACCTGACTGCTGTAACAGCTTGTCCACGAGGGTGGTTTTTCCATGGTCAACGTGGGCGATTATGGCAATATTTCGAATCTTCTCAATCACAGTCAGGACACCGTTATGCTTGGGGTTGTATTGAATTGCGGCCGGAATAGCTGTCGATCGTGGCCAATGTCTATTTAGCGTTTTGCACAGGCTCGCGCAAAAGGCGGCGAGTATACACGAGACTGGCTAGAATGATTAGGTTTCTATGCTTTTATTTTTGGTTCAGAACCGCCACATTGGGGAAGCCTTCTTCCAGCAAATTCGCCGCATGTAACCTGCTCATTATGCCTTTTTCGCAATACAGCAGGTACTGCCGGGACTTGTCCAATTGCTCAAAATTGCTTCTAAGCTTATAGAACGGGATTTCCAGTAATTCGACATCCGACTGACCCTTTACAGCGAATGATTTCAGCTCCACTTCGTCGGGGTGGCGAATGTCGATCACAATAGCACCAGCGGGGACTTCAGACATAAACTGCACGTCAGTCTCACCCTTCGCTACATCATCAATTAAATCGGTAATCAGCTGATAGTTTGCATTGGCAACAGCTTCTTCGAGCACTGCGAAATCAAAATGGCCCTCTTCCTTTTCAATGCGCTCCGGCTTTGCCCTGGTTGTGGGCTTGTTAGAAATTACCGCACAATATTCCGGAATGTCTTTGGAAAATTCTTCCGTACCGGTCTTTCTGGAAATATCAATAATATCCTGCTTGTCCGAGGTGCTCAGCGGGCGTAGTACCAGACTCTCTGCAACAGCATCTATGACCGCCAGATTTGGTAGTGTCTGGCTGGATACTTGAGCTACGCTCTCCCCGGTAACCAGTGCTTCGATGTTCAACTCCTCGGCAACCTTATCGGCGGCGCGCAACATCATGCGCTTGAGGATTACACCCATTTGGGCGTTATCCACCTTTTGTAAAATCTCTTCCACCACTCCTTCAAAGGGCACGGAGATAAACTTAACCCGGTGGGAGCTGTGGTATTTCATCCACAGAAACAGAGCCACTTCTTTTACTGCCACCTCATGAGCCCTGCCCCCCAGATTGAAAAAACAATAGTGGGTGAGCAGACCACGCTTCATACAAAGATAACTGGAAACGGAAGAATCGAAACCTCCGGAAATAAGTGACAGCACTGAATCCTGACAGCCTAGCGGAAATCCACCCAAGCCTTGCTTCTGATCCTTAACCACAAAGAACAAGTCGCCTCTTATTTCCAGGGCCACTGTTACATCGGGGTTTTTCAACTTCACCCCAGCAGAAGCGGTATGCTGATTCAAACCGCCACCAACATATTGCTCAACCTCTACTGACTTAAACGCATGTCTGCCACTTCGTTTGCAACGCACTGCGAAAGTTTTTCCTTCGAGTCGATCTGCATAAAATTCTTTGGCCAACTGATACATGCCGTCCATATCCGGCAGCTGGTATTTTTCCACCTCAAGGTATTTTGCTATTCCCGGTGTGCAGCCAAGTCGCTCACTCATCTGAGCCAGAACAAGCGGATCAGTGACGCTTGTTTCAACCTCTATACTGTCCCAATCACCACTAACCAGCAGCTCGTTATCGAACTCCCTTAGCACCGACCTTATATTCTTCCGTAGCTGCTTAACGAAGCGGCGCCGAACCGGGCGGGACTTGATAGTAATTTCGGGGAATAGCTTAACCAGGAATAGCATTCATTAACTCTCTTTGCTGCCATTTATCATTTATATCTGTGTTCTTGAT
>Ga0315322_10000247_pt1 | contig 38610 bp, 31 predicted proteins | sample M110021515metaG_FD_203461 | JGI IMG/M metagenome (GOLD analysis project Ga0315322, IMG submission 203461) | Ammonia-oxidizing marine archaeal communities from Monterey Bay, California, United States - M1 100m 21515 | ecosystem: Environmental > Aquatic > Marine > Intertidal zone | place: USA... | reverse complement strand
AGCCCGCCACTCTTCCGTTCGTAGAAATGAAAATGCCCACCGCACCGACAATCAGATTCCTCTGGTTGTTTCTCTCTACGTCACTCCTTCAGGTCCCGCTTTGGGGCAAGGAAGAAACATCCGAAATCGGTGCGTCTAAAGTTCATCCCTCTGAAATTCCTCCCCAAAGCCAAGGGTCCTATCACGGCAAGCCTTCGCTTAGGGCAGTCTATGTTGAAGAAGGACCAAAATTGGATGGTAATTTGGATGACGAGGTTTGGAAACGGGCCATACCTGCAGGTGACTTGGTGCAGACCTTTCCGGACAACAATACCTCCGGAACCCAACCGACCGAGCTTCGAATACTCTACGACAAGGAGAATCTCTACGTTGGAATTTGGTGCTTTCAGGAAAAACCCAATGACGTCACGGCAAACGCGGGCAATGTGGCGAATGCCGGAAATGACGATCATTGCATTGTCATTTTGGATACCTTTCATGACAAAAGAAATGCTTATGCCTTTTTCGTTACGCCAAACAGCCTGAGATTTGACTTGCTGATCGCAGATCAGGGGAAAATGCAAAATGGCGACTGGGATACGATCTGGTCGGCCAAGAGCGCCATTCACGATTGGGGTTGGGCATCCGAGCTGGCCATTCCCTTCAAATCCATCGCCTTTGACGAAAAATCCACCACTTGGGGAATCAACTTTCTGCGAGTTATCAAAAGCAACAGCGAGACACAGGTTTGGGCAAACGCCCGCCCAGGTGTCGATCCGGCCAATGCAACCGAAGCGGGCACCCTCAGCGGGCTGAAGGATTTAAAGCAGGGTCTTGGGTTGGATGTCCTGCCTTTCGTCACCGGTACTTACGTAGACGACCGGGCAACCGGAATCGACGACTTCAAAGTCGATGGCGGATTGGACCTCCGCTACCGGATCAATGCAAGAACCACTGCCTACCTGAGTGTGAATACGGATTTTGCCGACGTGGAAGCCGACACCCGCCAGTTCAATTTCTCGCGGTTCAATCAATCATTTCCCGAAAAACGCGACTTCTTCCTCGAGGATGCCGGGATGTTTCATTTTCCATCCGACGGAGTCAACCCGTACTACAGTCGAAAGATCGGATTGAGCTCTTCCGGCGAAGTCGTCCCCATTCACTTTGCGGCCAAGGTAACCAGTCACCAAAAGGGCTATAACTTTGGGCTGATGGACGTCCTGATTGACTCACCCGAAGGCGAGCGTAACGTTTTCGTGGGACGGGTCCGCAAGAACTTGGAGAACGGTTCGACCCTAGGACTCATCTCGACCATTGGGAATCCACAATCCGATTCGGACGGGTATAGTTTGGGTGCGGACTATCAATTCATTGACGGCGAATTCATGGGAGATAATTCCCTGTCCACCAAAGTGTGGACGCTCGGCTCGTCCAATGACGCCCAAGTGGAATCGGATTTCAAAATCTCATATGGAGCCGAGACTGTCTTCAAGAGTCCCGAAGTGACTCTCTACGCCGCCTATTCCGGGGTGCCGGATGACTTCAGCCCTCCCCTTGGGTACGTGATGAGAGATGATTTCAGAAAGTACCATCTCTTCGGCTCCTACGCCCCCCGGTACGAGGAGGTGGATTGGTTGATGATCAGCATTCACGAATACGAACTCGAACTGTACACCGACTCGGGTAACAGCTTGTCGGACGTCACCCATACCTTTACTCCTGTTTCTTTAATCTTCGGTTCAGGAGACTCGATCAGTTATAGCGTCACGCGAAAGTCCGATCGCCCCGATGAAACGTTCACTATTTTCGACACCTCTCTTCAGCCTGGGAAATACAACGGGCTCTACCATACCATCTCGCTTGACACGGATTCCAAAAGAAAAATCAACGGATCACTTTCATACACCCGAGGCGACTTCTACGCCCCGGGAAAAAGATACGAAGCAAGCATTGATTTCTTGCCCAAGAAGGAATTGATGTTCGGGCTCGGATACTCAAACACCTCCATCAAGTGGAACCACGCTCCCGAGACCGAGTTACAGGTTCTCAACGCGACTTCGAGAATCAATTTCAATCCGGACTTATCGATCAACAACCTCTTGCAGTATGATAATTTCAGCAAGTCATTGGGAGTGAACAGCAGGCTCCAGTGGGAATACAAACCGGGCGCAAAATTTTATTTCGTGGTCAACCAGAGCTATCTCGACGAAGCCACCGGACTCTCCTTGCAAGGATTGGGCATGGCAGTTAAGTTGGGCGGAATCTTTCGCTTTTGAAATACGCCTCCATATTCCGCATCCTTACCTGCATAGCCCCCCTCCTCCTTCTTTCCACTCTTTGGGCCAAAGAGAAGAATGCCCAACAAAAAGTCACGGACTTGGGCGGAAGGCTCTTCCATAAAAAAGGCGAAGTAGTCGAGGTCGTTCTCAACGGGGCGTCACTCAAGAGCGGAGAACTAACCTTTCTGGCCGACTTCCCGCAACTGACCGACCTTTCCCTCGAGAAAACCTCCCTAAGCGATCCGGACATGGCCATCGTTGCCAAACTCCCCAAGCTCGAATGGCTCAACCTCTACCGCACGCAGGTAGGAGACGAGGGAGCGCGTCACTTGTCCCAGTCCCAATCCCTCCAATTGCTCCCGGCCGGGGAAACCAAGATTACCGATGCGGGGATTGCTCACCTCGCAAATGCGGGTCAACTCACCTACCTAGGTCTGCGAGGGAATCGGATCACCGACAAATCGGCACCCCATTTTGCAAAACTAACCAAGCTCGAAGGCTTGTACCTTGGGGAAACACAAGTGACCGACAAGACGGTGCGGGCTTTGGCAAAACTGACCATGCTCGAAAAACTTTGGCTGCACGACTTGCCCATCACCGATGCTTCCATTGAAATACTCTCGAAAATGAAAACCCTGCGCGAGCTTCATGTCTATGCCACCAAGCTTTCCCCCGAAGGCGCCCGTCGCCTGCAATCCGCCCTCCCCCGCTGCAAGGTAATCCATGAATCCCTCGTCCCATGACCGGTCGTGCGTTTTTTTTGTTCCCCTCTCATTTTCATTGACCTGTCGCAGGGCAGCTCAGATTCTGAAGGCAGGCATTTTGACTGATGCCGTGGAATGAACGAAAGGCAGGCATGAAAGGATCAAAGATTTCGAGAAGGAGTATGTTGCAGGCGGCTGCGGCTGGAGCCGTTAACCTGACAACCCCAGGCTTGGTCTTCGGCAATGACAAGGCGGATGCTTCGGGCAATGCCGTGGCCTCCAAGAAATCCTGTATTTTCGTGCTCTTGTGCGGCGGACCCAGCCATGTTGATACTTGGGACATGAAACCCAACGCTCCATCCGAGTACCGCGGCCCCTACAAGACCATACCGACCAAGGTCCCCGGTCTCCATCTTAACGAGATGCATACCAAGTTGGCCAAGATCACCAATGAAATTTGCCTCATCCGCTCGGTCACTCACCCGGGGGGCATCAGCAATCACTTCGACGCCATGCACAACCTTCTGAGCGGACAGTCGGAGAAGAGGGTCCAGCAAGGCGTACCCGATGACTCCCCCTATATTGGATCGGTCGTGGCCAAGCACCTTCCCAGCAAGCGCAACCTGGTTTCCAACGCCTGGCTCATCAAGTGCGTGGGCCGGCCCGTCTTTTGCGCTCCCAACATTTCCTCGGGCGGATACCTTGGGTCCCCCTATGCCCCGGTGTTCGTAGGCTCGTCCGACAACCACCCCGCGATGCCCGGCTTCAAGCCTCCGCAAATTTACGAGACCACCGACCCCACCCGGTTGGGCAATCGGAGAAGCCTGCTCGACGGCATCGATCCGGACGCCCTGAACGACCCGAGCGTCAAGGATTGGCAAAGGTTGCGCGAAATGGCTTTCGACGGCATGACCCGCAAGGAAGGGCGCGAGGCCTTCGAACTCAACCGCGAGCCCACCGGAATCCGCGAACTTTACGGGATGAATCCACTTGGTCAAAACCTACTCCTGGCCAGACGCATGGTGGAAGCGGGAGTCCGTTTCGTGACCGTTAACGGCTGGACCGGACAAGCCCCTCATGACAAAAAGGGACCGCCCAGTTCGAGTTGGGACATGCACGGTGGAAACATGGGCATGGGCAACGCGTTTGGAAACGGCTCCTATGGCATGGGCTTCTGCCTGCCCCGTCTCGACCAGGCTCTCTTCGGACTCTTTACCGACCTCAAGGCACGTGGATTGATGGACGATACCCTCGTGGTGGTCATGGGCGAATTCGGACGCACCCCCAAGGTGCTCACCCAACAACCGCCGGGTCGCCAGCATTGGCCCAAGTGCTTCTCCGCCATCCTCGCCGGTTCTGGAATCCGCGGTGGAGCAGTCTATGGAAAATCCGATAAGATCGGAGCCGCCCCCGAGAGCAACCCGGTTCACCCCCAGGACATTCACGCCACCGTCCTGCATGCCATGGGCATTCCTCTCGACCCGGCAACGGAAAATTCAGGAGTCGCACGACCCCTCACGTCGGGCAAACCGATTTACGACATTTTCGGCTGATTTACTTCTGGGCCGTCTCAAAAGGCCAACCCGGAAGAGCTCCGCAAGCCTGAAGCCCAAGCAAAGCAAATGCGCATCCGGTGTTCGTAAAATAGTGTTTGCTATCCTTAACCGGCGAACGACTGAACCACTTCCCGCTCTCCCTCTGATTGCTCTTGAGCCAAGCCACCCCCTTTTGCAAACGCTCATCCTTTGCGGGGACGCCCATTTCCCGGGCTACCACCAAAGCGAGGCCCGTACCGTAGGCATCCGAAGTATTGACGGCATGAGGCTTGCCGTCTTTTCGCTCGAAAGCCTTCCAGTCGGCGAGGAAGGAAGGCGTGGACCATCCTCCATTCGAAAGTTGCTTGGATAGCATTGCATCGAGAACTTTTTTACGCTCTTTCTTTTCCATCAAGCCTCCGATCCGTAACGAGGCCCAGGCAATCATGATGCGATGATGCAAGGAAGGGGCCGGGTGGGTTTTCAAATAGTTGCGGGCCTTTCCCAAGCCGGCCTGAGCCGGTTCGGTTTGAGCATAACTGCTTGGGGCAATGCCTGAGGCTAGGACTGCAAGCGTAACCCCATAATGATCGTCGATTTCCATTGGCGCCCAACCACACTTGGCCCAGTTCCATGCCCCATTCTCCCCTTGAGTCGTCCACATCAAATCGAGAGTCTTCCGGGCCACATCCGACAAGGTGCCTGTAGTCTGGGCATCGTTGAAAGCAAGGGCCGCTCCGATCACAACCGGGCGATAAGGCTTCTCGGGTTGCTTTTTTCCCTTTTCCCAACGGGTGAGGTAATAATCCTCGAAAAAACTGCGCACCTCGCCCGAATCGGGCATGGCGGCGCTCAGGGCCGGGCGCGCCATCAGGTAAGGCATGTTTGTATGACACGTGACGCAGTTGCGCCGCTTCTGCCAATTCAAGGATGCATTGTCGAGATAGCGGGCCGCCTGCTTGGGGGAAAAAGAGGCTCGAACCGGTTCGTCAGCTACGATTCTTTTTGCATAAGGCACGTTTTCCAAAGTCAGGACGGCCGGCTCCTCCGCATGAACGACGAATGCAACAAGCAAAGAGACAAGACATGGGCAGAGAACCTTCATGCCGTTGCCGATCCAAGCGGAGGGCATTCCCCCCGATACGCTCATCGAATGCAAAATCGGCTCGCATTCCTTCTTTTTCTCGCTCATTACCCTTTCGTAAACTGAGCGAAGGTCACCCGCAAGGGAAAGTTCCCTAACTTAAATTGAGTTCCTTGTTTGCCGAAGATTAAATATTCCTGATACTCGTTGGTAAAAAGAACGAAAAACGATTCTGGGTTCTCGACAAAATACTTTGATCGCACTACCCAATTGAAAAAGTAAGTATTTAAACCTGTCACATACCCCCAACCACTTTGAATCATGATACACGTACTCGCATCCATCACCGTAAAAGCATCCGAGCGCGACGCCTTCCTCGAAATCTTCAAGGCGAACGTCCCCAAGGTCTTGGAAGAAGAGGGTTGCGTGGAATATTCCGCCACGGTGGACTTCCCGACCGAGGTTCCCATCCAAGAAACAAACGCAAACGTCGTGACAATTATCGAAAAGTGGGAAACCTTCCCTCACTTGGAAGCTCATTTCACGGCCCCGCATATGCTGGAGTACAAGGCCAAGGTGGAAGGCATGGTGGAAGACGTCTCCCTGAAAATTCTCAAAGACGCCTAGGACAAAAATGACCTGTAAAATTCTGCACGCTTCATGAAAAACATTTTAAAAATTCTCTTTCTTTGTCTGATCTGGACCTTCGTCTGGCTGAACGCCGGGGCCGCCGAGCGCCCCAACGTCATCCTTATCATGGTCGACGACATGGGCTTTTCCGACCTCGGTTACCATGGCGGCGAGATCGACACCCCCAACCTCGACGCTCTGGCCAAGGGCGGCGTGCGCTTCTCTCAGTTCTACAACAGCGGAAGGTGCTGCCCCACCCGGGCCACCCTGATGACCGGACTCCATCCTCACGAGGTCGGGATCGGGCATATGACCCAGCCCCCGGGGAGCAACCGGGGGGAAGGAAGACCGCCCGCCTACCAGGGCTACCTCAACCGCCAGTGCGTCACCATAGCGGAAGCCCTCGAGGGTCATGACTACGCGACTCTCATGGCGGGCAAATGGCACTTGGGCAACAACGCGAGGGACCGTTGGCCCCTGCAACGGGGATTCGAGAAATTCTATGGCTGCATTTCCGGAGCCACTCGGTTCTTTCATCCGATCAGTCCACGTGACATTACCCTCGGAAACGAACAACTGCCCAAACCGCAAAGCACCACTGACGAGGCCTTCTACACCACCGATGCCTTCACCGATTACGCCATCCGTTTTCTCAAGGAGGAGCAGGCGGACAAGAAGCGCCCTTCCTTTCTTTATCTTGCCTATACCGCGCCACACTGGCCCTTGCAGGCCTTCGAGGACGACGTCGCCAAGTACCGCGGAAAATACAAGATCGGTTGGGACAAGCTGAGGCAGCAGCGCCTCAAGCGCCAAATTGCGTCCGGGCTGATCAGCCCGGACTGGGCTCTTTCTCCACGCACCCCAGGCATTCCGGACTGGGATTCGCTCGATGAGAAAAAGCAGGATGAAATGGACCTCAAGATGGCGGTCTACGCCGCCATGATCGACCGGGTGGACCAGAACATAGGCAAACTCGTGGCCCACCTCAAGGAATCGAAGACTTTCGATGACACGCTCATCTTCTTTCTCGCCGATAACGGCGGCTGCCAGGAAGGCGGGATGTTCGGACGGGGCAACTTCTACGACATCGAGAAGCGCAATCAGGAACATTCCAACAGCTACGGTGAAGCCTGGTCCAACGCTAGCAACACGCCCTTCCGTCTCTACAAGCACTTCGTCCACGAGGGTGGAGCCGCCACCCCCTTCTTCATGCATTGGCCCAAGGGCATAAAGGCAAGGAAGGATTGGTACCGGGAGCCGGCCCAGTTGATCGACCTCATGCCCACCATCCTCGACCTCGCGGGCGCCGACTACCCCAAGACGTACAAAGGCAACGACATCCTGCCCGTTGATGGCCTGTCGCTCCGGCCCGCTTTCTCGGGGAAGCCTTTGAATCGCGGGAAACCGTTTTTCGTGGAACACGAGAACAACGCCTTCGTACGCGATGGGAAATGGAAACTGGTCGGGCGTGGGGTATCCGCCACCAACGGGGTCGTGCCTTCACGCTGGGAGCTCTACGACATCGAAAAGGACCGTACCGAGACGAACAATCTCGCGACCACCCATCCGGACAAGACCAAGGAGATGGCCCGGCAATGGGACGTCTGGGCCAAGCGGGCCATGGTTTACCCCAAAAATAACAAAGCCTCCGATGCCAAGGCTTTGGCCAACCCTCCGCAAGTCAAGGGACGCGCCTTCACCATTACCGCCGAGGTCGAGCATGCGAAGCCGAAAGGAGTCGTGATTTCCCACGGCGGAGTGAACTTCGGGTACGCCCTCTACTTCAACAAGGGGAAGCCCGCCTTCTGCATGCGCAACGGAGGCGAACTGACCGAACTGACGGCCAAGAAAAAAGTCCAAGGACGCGTAACCCTATCGGCTTCCCTCGATGACAAGACGCTCACCCTCTCGGTCGACGGCAAGGAAGTTGCCCGGTGCGAATCCCCCGGGCTGTTCCGCGGTCAGCCAGCCATTGGCCTATACCTAGGCGAAGACTTCAAGGATCCGGTGGGCCAATACAAAGCCCCGAACAAGTTCAACGGCAAGATCCACAGCCACAAGGCTACCGTCCAAGCCCGCTGAAACGAACCCGTTTAGTGAAAACCAAATTGCACAGCCAGAGATCATTCTGGCGTCCCCTACCCGAAGGAACTCCGAATGATACTTGAGAGCTTGATTATATCACCAACTTGAATGGTCAAGTCTGATGATTAGTCGAATTATTCCAAATCCATCCATGATTTTGTTCCGTAATGATAAAAGCGGGGCTTTTCATTCCCTGATTCAAAATACACCCAATTGCTGGAACTAGCATCATAGAAGAAAGGATAGGTCTGACTGTTGGTCCAAAGCCATCCGCGATTTGGCAAATAGAACCAATCACGGGTGTAGTTGGAGGGACTGACGTTTTGAGAACTAATCATATTTTCCACCATTTTGTCGTATGCATTTTTGGTGACCAAGTTGTATGCCTCAGGATTTGAAACCACGGATTGCTGTCCTTCGGTTCGGCCAGCAGCCTTGGCTTGTGCTTGTAGAAGGGCTGACTGGTTTCCCTCTGCGGAGCTTTCCTCGGCCAAGCCAGTGCCAGTTACTTCATCCCTGAACAATAAACAATCTTGATAAGGTCATTAAAAATCGTTCTTTTGTAGCATTGCTTTTAAGCAATAAACCTCGATCCAAATCCATACCAACGTTTTGAACTTCTGACATGAAAGCTTTTGCAATGCTTGGAAGAATAATGAAGACAAACACTTTGCAAAAAAGTTGTTTTCTTACTCTCTTCTTGGCGGCACAGAGCTCCGAGGCCTGTCAAGTTCCGGTGTTCCGCTATGCCTTGGAACGATGGAGGCCCGATCCCTATCAACTCGTGATCGTCCATGAGGGAAACATGACCGGCGAACAAAAATCCAAACTCGTTCATCTTGAGGAGAGCTTGGTCGGACCAAACGGACCGGTGGTCAACCTGCGCTTCGATAGAATCGATTTGGCCAAGGAAAAAGATCAGCTTGAACGCTGGGAGAACCTGCATAAGGAACAAAACGCTCCGATGACGGCTCATCTTTTCTATCCCTTCCAAGCATTAGAGGAGGAAGCTTTCCCCATCTGGAGCGGGGCTTTCACCAAAAAAAACCTGGGAGCCATCTTGGATTCGCCTCTGCGACGCGAATTGGTCAAGCGAATCATGGCAGGCAATTCCGCCATTTGGCTCTTTTTGGAAAGCGGAAACAAGGAAAGGGACGACAAGCTCTTCAAGAAACTTGAGAACTATGCCCGGATTGCCCAAAAGGAGATTGGCATTCCCAAGGGCGTCATCCAGCAAAGTGCGTTTAAGGATCCGGACCTTGTGCTCGGACCGGAGGACGAGGAGAACGTCCTCGAATCCTCCGTGCCCCTCAAGATCGCCTTTTCCATTCACCGACTCTCCCGCGAAGACCCGAAAGAAGCGGTCCTCCTGACCATGCTGATGAACTTGGAGGAGGATCTCCTCGACGAAGAATTTGCAGACCAACCCATGCTCTTTTCCGTGTTCGGAAAAGGCCGGGTCCTCCTCCCTCTGGTCGGGAAGGGAATCAACGAGGAGAATACGCTGGGTGACTGCAGTTATCTCTGTGGTCCTTGTTCCTGTCAGGTGAAAAATCAAAATCCCGGAACGGACCTCCTCGTAAAGGCCGATTGGTGGACCTCCTTGGAAGGGAGTTCGGTAATCGTGGAAAAGGAGTTACCGCCACTTAGCGGCGTAGATGAGCTCATTGCCGCCAATGAACGAAACGAGAATTTGGCGGACAAGAAGGACGTTTCCGAGGCCAATGCATCCGCGCCCGATCCCGACGTGCGACCGCCGGCAACGAAGGCCGAACCGTTTCCAAAAACCCTTGTCGTTGCAGTGACCTTTGTCTCCATCATCCTATTGGTTGGGACTTTTGTTCTTACCAAGAATCGAGAACGATGAACGTCGGTCGCTTGATCATTCTTGAAATCATGCACCGCAAGCTCGGTTTCGCACTTGCCGTGGCGACGGTTGCCACTAGCGTCGCGGCCCTTGTCGCAGTCGCCATACTTCTTGGAGCACACGACTTGCGAACCACACAAATGCTCGATGAGATGAACGCGGAAACCGATCGGATGGAAGAAAACTTCACTCGGGAGATGAAAGCCTACGAGGATGGGGTCCGCAAAACGATGAAGGGACTGGGATTCAACGTCTTCATTTTTCCCGAAGGACAGGAATTGGACGAGGTTTATGCCGAAGGGTTTGCATCCAAGACAATGCCCGAGACCTATGCGAACACCTTGGCGGAAAGTAAAATCGTTACCGTCAACCACCTCCTGCCCAGCCTGACCCGGAAACTCAAATGGCCCGAACGGGAACGGACCGTCATCCTGATCGGCATCCGGGGCGAAGTCCCGATCGCCCACCGCGATCCCAAGAAACCTCTCATTGACCCTGTGTCAAAAGGGCAGATCGTATTAGGGTATGAACTCCATCGATCACTCGGCCTTCAGGAGGGCAATTCAACCACGTTCATGGGACTCGATTTTACAATCGAGAAATGTCATTCGGAACGGGGGACCAAGGACGACGTAACGATTTGGATGCACCTCGAGGAATGCCAGGAACTGCTCGGTGAGAAGGGTCGGATCAATGCCATCAAGGCATTGGAATGCAATTGTGCGTCAATCGACCGGTTGGGTGAAATCCGACGGGAGATCGCGGCTATCCTCCCAGGCACAAAAGTAATCGAGACGGAAAGCAAGGCTCTCGCCCGGGCGGAAGCCCGCAACAAGGCGAAAAAACTCAGTCAGACCGCAATTGCGGCAAAGAAAAACGAAACGGCCAACTTACGTGCCGACCGTGAACGATTGAGACTCGAAGACGAGCAAAAATACACGGCTTTGCTCACGGCCGTGATCCTCGTCTCAATGATCTGGGTCGCCTTCCTCGTCTTCTCCAACACCCGGGACCGCCAGTCGGAAATCGGGATTCTGAGGGCAATGGGCATCTCCACGGGATCCATCTTGGCCGTGCTCATGGGACGGGCCTTTCTCGTTGGCTTGGCAGGGGCCGGTCTGACCTTGATCCTCGCGATTCTCCTAAGTGGGGCCCTGCGTGAATCACTCCATGGGTTCGAGCTTCAATCCCTTGTCGGATACGTTCCCATCGTCCTTCTTTCCGTACCTGCGCTCTCATGCGCAGCCTCTTGGCTACCTGCTCTCCAAGCGGCCAACCGCGATCCCGCAACCATTTTGCGCAATGAGTGAGCTCACGCTAAGAATCGCGAATACAAGCAAGTCCTACGCTGGTCCGGAAGGCTCGACCGTGGAAGCAGTCAGGGAGGTCAACCTCGATCTCGCACCGGGAGAGTTCATGTCGCTTGGCGGCCCGAGCGGTTGCGGTAAATCGAGCGTCCTCCTGATTGCAGGCGGATTGCTCCGACCGGATGAGGGGGAAGTGGAAATACTCGGAAACAATCTCTATCGGCAAAAGGGAGCGCAAAGAGCCGCTATCCGGGCAAAGTATCTGGGCTTCGTCTTCCAGCAATTTCACCTCGTCCCCTATTTGGGCGCATTGGACAACATACTCGCCCCAAGCCTTGCCCAACCCCTACCCGATGCCACGGAACGGGCAATGGATCTGCTCGAGCAGTTCGGGCTATCGGACCGGCGGGGGCATCTGCCATCCGCCTTGAGCGTAGGTGAACAACAAAGGGTCGCCCTGGCCCGTGCTTTGCTGACCAAACCCAAGCTTTTGCTCGCCGATGAACCGACCGGCAACCTCGATCCGGAAAATGCAGAGGGCATACTCGAGCGTCTCGCTACCTTTGCCGGTGAGGGAGGTTCCGTGCTCATGGTCACCCACGACAAAAGGGCTGCAGAACGGGCTACCCGATCAATCAGGATGGAAAAGGGACGCATCCCAATTGCCCAGTAATGAAAATCACCTTCCGCTATACCTCGCAACTTTCAACCGCTGCCGGAACCTCTGAGGAAACCTTGGAGTTCCCGGACGGAATGTCTCTTGTCGATTTATTGGCCAAAGTTTGCATGAAACATGGCTCCGAATTCTCCAAGTTCGTCCTCAATGAAGAGGGTTCCCTGGTCAGAACTTTGGTCGTGGCCTTGGACGGCGACCAAGTCGACCTATCGAAGGATCCATGCGTGGAAAGCGGATCGGAAGTTTATCTAATTACCCCGATGTCCGGCGGGTAAACCGACCTTATATAATGTTCACAGGATCGCCACCCGCAAAAGACTGACCCCATGCTGACCGAAGAAGACCGCGTCATTTACGACTGGCAACTGGACGTGCCGGGGTTCGGCGAGGATGGACAGGAGAAACTGCGCAAGACCACGGCTTTGGTTTCGAGAATCGGAGGGTTGGGCGGACCGGTCGCCTTTGCTTTGGCTGCCGCCGGCATAGGCAAACTGATCCTTGTCCACGCCGGAAACCTGCGCAAGGACGACCTGAATAGACAAATTTTGATGCGTTGGGAAGGCCTGGGGAAACCACGTGTCCAAAGTGCGGCGGAAACCCTTTCCGCCTTTAATCCTCGAATCGAGATTGAGGTCCATGACGAAAATTTCAAAGAGGAAAATGCAGCTGACTTGGTGAAGGGAGCCGATTTGGTCTTTTCCTGCGCCCCACTCTTCGAGGAACGCTTCCTGATCAATCGCGAATGCGTACGGCAAAAGAAGCCCATGGTTGATTGTGCGATGTACAACATGGACGGGCATGTCCTGCCCATCATCCCGGGAGAAACCCCCTGTCTGGCCTGTATATTCCCCGAGTCTCCCCCGCATTGGAAACGCCGGTTCCCCGTAATCGGAGCCGTGTCGGCCCTCGTGGCAAATGTCGGGGTAATGGAGGGATTGAAGCTCACTGCGGGTTTCGGGACAAGCAACTTGGGAAAGATGCTGCTCATCGATGCCGACCGTTCGAGCATAAACAAGATCGACGTAAAACGACGGGCGGACTGCTCGGTTTGCTCCTAAAGCAAGGAACCTTTTCATGTTGATGAACTTGCTTTGGATTTCTTAGATTCAACGGTTCATGAAACCTTTCGATTCGGAAAAAGACAAGCGCTGGAAAACTCCGCGGAACAGCGGAATCACGTGGTCGCTCGTTTCCATCTTCGCCCTTGTCATTCTCCTTTTCCTCTGGAAGCAATTCCCGGGCAACGAAACTGCCCCGGACGACTTGGTCGTATATTGCGCCGCAGGCATCCGGCTGCCCGTCGAGGAAGCCGCCTCCGCGTTCGAGAAGGAGTTCGGGGTGAGCATCACTTTGGATTACGATTCCAGTGGTGCCTTGGAAGGGAAGTTGCTACTGGATCGGGACAATAACAAGACCCGGGCTGATCTTTATATCCCGGCCGACCTTTCCTTTGCCCAACGGGCCAAGGACAAGATGCTCACTGCGGAATCGATCCCCATCGCCTCGTTCCGCCTGGTACTCGCTTCTTCACCCCAAGAAAACCTCTCCTTTTCTTCCCTCGACGAATTCCTTGCTCTCGACGTGGCGTTCTCCATCTGCAATGTGGCCGCAGGAGTAGGCAAGAAGACCAAGGGAACGTTGGAGAAGTTGGGAAAATGGGAAGCCTTCGAATCGGCCAAAAAAACAGCCTCTCCCAGAGTCACCGACGCGGCCGCCGCCATTGCTGCCTCCGATGCGGTTCAGGCCGGCTTCGTTTGGGATACCACGGCCAGGCAATTCGGGTTGAAAATCCACGAGCTCCCCGAATTGGAAAAGGTTCAATCCCGGATCAGCGTAAACCTGACCTCATCCACGACCAAACCCGCTCAGGCTCTCCTGTTCGCTCGATATTTGGCCGCTCCGCAAAAAGGACAATCCCACTTTTCGAAACATCATTTTTCGGGCGTCCCAGGCGATGCATGGGAAAAAAGCCCGGAACTAACGGTTTATTGCGGAGGGTTAAACAGGGATGCCGTTTACCAGACCTTGCGTGATTTCGAAAAACGCGAAGGCTGTAAAATCATCGAACATTTCAACGGATGCGGTTCTCTCGTGGCCAACATCAAGACAGTCGGGCAAAACGAAACAAGCACCACCATGCCGGATGCCTTCTTCACCTGCGACGCTTCCTACATGACGAAAGTCGATGATTTGTTTGGGGAAGCCAAAGACGTCTCGGGCACGGATGTCGTCATGCTCGTGCGCAAAGGTAACCCGATGGGCTTGAGAACTCTCACCGATCTAATCCGGGAAGACGTATCCTTGGGCACGACCGACCCAAAAGCTTCCACCTTGGGCGATCTAAGTTGGCAACTTCTCGAAAAAGCGGGAGTAGCCGAGACAATCAAGGATAACGATTCCTGGGAAGTTACGACCCCAACCGCTCATGAGCTCATCTTGCAAATGGAAGCTCATCCGAAACTCGACGTGACCTTGGTCTACCTTGCAAATTGCCAGAACCTGACAAAGGGAAAGTTCGAGACCGTCCCCATCGACGATCCCCTCGCCAAAGCGACGCAGAATATCGCCGTTGCCAAGGGTTCCAAGTTTCCTCAACTTTCCGCCCGCTTGATCGATGCCATAACCTCAGCTACCTCGCGCGAACGTTTCCTGAAGGCAGGGTTTGACTGGAAAGCGTCCGGTTCATCGGAAAGGTAACGGGGCAACCCCTCCGATGAGCGAACCTCAAAACGAAAAAGAGAGCCCCGCCTTCCGACCTGGGTCGGACACTCCTTTTCTAGTCGGCTTGGGAATTCTGGGCGGTTCCTACGCCATCATCATCCTGGCCATGATCCTGGCCGATTTGGCTTATGTCGATCGGGATTCGATGCTTGGCGCATTGCGAAGCCCGGAAATCCATTATTCCATTGTCCTCAGCCTGCTCTCCTGCACGCTCTCAACGATTCTCTCCCTTTGGGTAGCGGTCCCGCTCGGGTACCTCACCTCACGTTTCGATTTTCCCGGCAAACGCTTTCTCGATACCGTTCTGGATATCCCGATCGTGCTGCCTCCCTTGGTGATCGGGATCTCCTTGTTGGCTCTTTTCAATTTCGCGCCTTTTTCCTGGACTAGCGAATGGGTGGTTTTCGAAATTCCCGCCGTCATCCTTGCCCAGTTCATGGTAGCCTGTGCTTTCGCCACCCGGGCCATGAGAATATCTTTCGACCAAATCCCGCAACGCTACGAAAAGGTTGCTCTTACCCTGGGATGCAACCGAGGCAAAGCCTTCCGGTTAGTCGTCATGCCACAGGCCAAACAGGGGATTGTCGCTGCCGGCACGCTGGCTTGGGCACGCTCCCTTGGGGAATTCGGTCCGATACTGGTGTTCGCAGGATCGACCAGGATGCGCACCGAAGTTCTCCCCACTTCCGTATACTTGGAGATCCAAGCGGGCAACCTCAAGGGTGCCCTGGCCGTATCCCTCATTATGATCGTCGCAGCAGCAGCCGTTCTGGCGACCTCCCGAATCATGGGAATGAAACGCATGGAGCCATGATTGCAGTCGAGAAACTAAGCCTGAAGCAGGGAGACTTCTCCCTGAGCGACCTCAATTTCGAACTTCCTGAGGGTGCGTATGGCGTACTTGTCGGCAAGAGCGGATGCGGAAAGACAACGCTGCTCGAGGCAGTTTGCGGACTTCGTCCCATAACCATAGGTCGGATCCTTCTTGGCGGACAAGACGTGACTTCCTTCAAACCCGGCGAACGAGGAGTGGGCTACGTGCCACAGGACGGAGCGCTTTTCCCACACCTAAGCGTGGCCAGTCAATTGGCTTTTTCCCTTGTCCTTCGCAAAACGCAACCGTCTCTTATTGCCAAGCGGGTCGAGGAACTGTCCGAGCGACTCGGCATATCTCACCTGTTGGATCGTATGCCTGATGGGTTGAGTGGCGGAGAACGCCAACGGGTTGCCCTGGGCAGAGCCCTTTCCATTCGCCCGAAATACCTGTGCTTGGACGAACCTCTCAGTGCCTTGGATGAGGAGACCCACGATGAAATCTACAAGTTGCTACTTCAATCCGTCAAAGGGACAGGGGTTACCGTACTTCACATCACCCACAACAAACGGGAAGTTGATAATTTGGCCGACCTGGTCTTTCGAATGAACGGTAGTGAACTGATCCATGAGAGATAAAAGTGAAAATGCCATTGCGCTTTTATCCCTCGATCCATGAAGCAGCACTCAGCCAAGCAATTGCCTGTTACCTCATCCCCAAACAATAAACAATCTTGATAACATCAGGAAAAATCGTTTTTTTGTAGCATTGCATTTAATCTAAAAAATCCGATCCAAATCCATATGAAAAAAGTCCTTAAAGTTCTTTCCATCTTCACTGCTCTTGCTGCCTTCGCCTCCTTTGCTTCAGCCAAAAAAAGCGAGCAGCACGAAATCTTTGAGGAAATCATGAAAAAAGGCTTCAAGAGCACCAAGGAAAAACCAGCTCTTTTGAAAAAAGTTATCGATGGAACGGCGACGGCTAAAGAAAAAACCAAGCTTGCTGAGTATGTCAAGAAGCTGGTAACCCTTAAGCCACCAGAAGGTGATGCGGCCAGCTGGAAAGAAAAAACGCAGGCCTTGAATGCAGCAATGATGAAAAACGACCTGAAGGCGCTGAAGGTCGCTTCCGACTGCAAAGCCTGTCACAAGGTTCACAAGTAAACTTCGGAACGCTTTAGATTTTATCGTTCAAAGGTTCGCGGATAAGTTTGGTCGGTAATGATCCGACCGGACTCTCATCATAGCCATGGGAATCCCGCCCAAAGTCAGGCCGAGTGAAATTACGGACCCGAAGAATTTAATCATGAACCTCAAATTCATCCGTCCTTTCCTCCTTCTTTCATTTGCGACCCTAGTCCTCGGGGCAAAAGGATCCAACGATTGGCCACTCTGGCGCGGTCCTGACCAAAACGGCTTGGCCTCTCCGGGACAAGACCTGCCCCACGAGTGGAGCAATTCAAAGAACGTCATCTGGAAAACGAAGGTGCCCGGACGCGGTCACGGTTCACCCATCGTGGTCGGGGATCAAGTGATTCTACCTACCTCGGACGAACAAAAGAAAACCCAGAGCGTTCTTTGCCTGGACCGGGAAACGGGCAAACGCCTTTGGACGACCCAAATCCATGAGGGCGGATTCATGAGACTGAACAAGAAGGGTACCCATGCATCCGGCTCGCTAGCCTGTGACGGCAAGCGCCTCTACATCAATTTCCTCAACGCCGGAGCCGCCCACACCACCGCCCTTTCCATGGACGGAAAAATTCTGTGGCAGACCAAAATTACCAACTACGTCGTTCACCAGGCCTATGCCTCCTCCCCTGCCCTCCACAGCGACAATCTCCTTCTGGTAGCCGCCGACAACAAGAAGAACGGAGCGATTGCCTGCCTGGACCGGACGGACGGAAAGATCATCTGGAAAGTCGGACGGCCGAAAAAGCCCAATTATGCCTCGCCCGTTATCTTTGAACTGGATGGGCGCCATCAACTCATCATGACGGGTTGCGACCTGGTTTCCTCCTACAACCCCGTAACAGGCGAGAAACTTTGGGAGATCAAAGGGGCCACCACGGAGTGCGTCACCACCACCGTGACGGACGGCGTTCACGTTTACTCCTCGGGCGGTTATCCCAAGAACCATGTCTCGGCGATCCGGGCGGATGGTTCTGGCAAGGTTGCCTGGCGAAACAACGTGCGGGTCTATGTCCCTTCTATGATCGTCAACAAGGGCTACCTCTACGGCATTGCCGACGCGGGAGTCGCCTACTGTTGGAAGAGCGACACCGGGGAGGAAATATGGAAGGGCCGTTTAGGGGGAACCTTTAGCGCATCCCTGACCTTGGCGGACGGGAACCTCTACGCCGCCAACGAGGCGGGGGACTGCTTCGTCTTCGAGGCTTCCACCAAGGAATTCAATCTGCTGGCCAAAAACAAGCTTGGGGACGAGATCTTCGCCTCTCCCGTCATTTGCGGAAAACGACTCTTCCAGCGAACAGCTCACCGATCGGGCTCCGAACGGCAGGAGTTTCTCTACTGCATAGGGAAAAAATAGAGACTCCGCACCCTCAGGCCTGACCGGAGACCTCGTGGAAGTCCTCCAGATAGGCCTCGATCACGTCTTCCACGCTTGAATCGGCGCTCATCCCGAGGGATTCCGCTCTCTTGGATTCGGTTCCGATGGGCCAGCCTTCCACCACCTTCATCACAAGGGGGTCGGGTTGGTCGATGATCTTGCCCAGCGTGATCCCCTTTTGCTCAGCCACCCGCTCGAGGGTCGAGATCATGTCGCGCACGACGTATTGCCGGCTCGGTAGGGTCAGGACCCGGTCGTCCCCCAGAGCTTCGCCATCGCACTCCATGGCCAGGACAAAGGCTTCCACCACCTTGCGGTAGCCCAAGAGCGGAACCCCCTGTTCCCGGCTCACCGGCAGCTCGAAATCGATACCACTTAAAGGTTCGCGGAACAAGCCGCTGGCAAAGCTGGAAAGAGCGGCATTGGGCTTGCCAGGTCGGATGAAGATGGTAGGCAGGCGGATGGCCCGCCCGTCCAGAAAGTCCTTGCGGGAGTAGTCGTTGATCATCAGCTCGCCCGCAAGCTTGGTCATCCCGTAGGTGGTCTGGGGCAAGGGCTTGGTTTCGTCCCCGACCACGGGCGGGCAAGCCTCTCCTCCGAAGACCGCCAAACTGCTTGCGAAGACGACCCGAGCCTGCCCCCGCGAGTTCCGGCAAGCCTCGAGCAACTTGACCGTTCCCTCGAGGTTCACCCGTATGCAAAGGTCAAAATCACGCTCCCCGTCCCCACTCACGATCGCCGCAAGATGAAAGAGCAAAAAATCTTCCGCCTTTGGAATGATCGAGTCGACCGCCTCGTCGGTCGACAGGTCGCCCTCGACGAAGGAAACCCAATCCGGCAAGCCCTGGCGGCTCTGCTCGGGAATGCTCAGGTCAGCAGCCACGATCGAGCTGATCCCGACCTCCCCCAAGGGCTGAAGAGCTAGAGTGCCCCTTTGGCAAAGTTCCCTTACGAGTTGAGTACCGATAAAGCCACCCGCTCCAGTGACGATGACCTTCATTCGCTCCCCCGTTCTTTTTTCAAGGTCTGCCTGTACCACTCGTACAAGCCGCTGTGGTCGAGCTCGCCAAGTCCATCCTCAAGCATCCGTTCCCAAAGTTTCTTGTTGGTTTCCAACATGGGCAGTTTCAAGCCGTCAGACGAAGCAACCTTGGAGGCTTCGACCAGGTCCTTCAGTTGGTTGATCGCCGTGCCACCGGGTTCAAAGTTTTCCTCGATCATCCTGAGTCCATGCTGGTCGAGAATCTTGCTCTGGGCAAATCCACCCAACAAGGCAGTGCGGGCCGCATTCAGGTCGACCCCGTTTTCCCGGCACAAAAGAAAGGCTTCGCTCAAGGAGGCGATGGTCGAGGCAACGATGATCTGGTTGGCCAACTTGGCGCATTGCCCCGAACCGCTCGGGCCCATGTAGGTAAGGGTCGTCCCGAGAATCTCAAGGACGGGACGGATAGCATCCACGCTTTCCTCCCTGCCTCCCGCCATGATGGTCAGGTTTGCCTCGCGGGCACCCTTTTGCCCTCCGGACACGGGGGCATCGATCCAGTCTGAACCCATGGAAATAGCTTTTTCATACCATTCTCTCGTGGGTTCGACCGCCGTGCTTCCCATGTCCACGACCTTTGAACCGGCAGCCAACCCAGCGAAAAGTCCGGTTCCTCCTTCGACCACCTCGGTAACGGAACCTGCGTTGGGTAGACTGAGAAAAATCAGTCCGTCCCCTACGCCTTGCGCCACCTCGCGCGGACTGGGGGCAATCTCCGCCCCTTCGCCGGCCAGTTCCTCAAGAACTTGCTTGCTCCGGTTGAAAAGCGTGATCCGGGCACCTGCTCTGATCAGGTGACGGGCCATGGGCTTGCCCATGTTGCCTAGCCCAATGAATCCGAATTTACTACCGCTCAAGGAATGCATCTCGAGTCTTGATAAAATAGTCTTCCACCAAGTTTTCCATCCTTAAAACCGAAGGCCGAGGCTCGATCGGACCACTAGCCTCCGTCCAGGCCATCCAAGCTAGCTCTCCAGTCCCCGAATGGTTGACTTGGTGCTACTGCCGAATTGCTCGGTTTCCACGCCCATACGCTGGGCGAGTGGAACGAAGAGGTTGCACAGGGGGGTGTTGTCCTTTGCGTCGTGGGCGACATAGGAACCGTGCTTAAAGCCGCCGCCCGCCACGATGATGGGCAGGTTCTGCGTGTTATGGGAGGAGGCGTTACCTAAGTTCGAGCCAAAGAGGATGGAGGTGTGATCCAACAGGTGCTTTCCGTTTTCCTCCATTCCCTTGAGCTTGGTGAGAAATTCACCAAAGAGCTTGAATTCGGCTTTCTCGATTATCTCGAGTTCGTCGATCTTGTCCTCGTCCTTGCCATGGTGGGAGAGATTGTGCCAATCGGTCTTCACGCCCGGGATGTTACTCGGCACAGCATTCATGGCTCCGAGAGAGAAGGTGATGGCGCGACAGGAGTCAGTCTGTAGGGCGAGGGCGATCATGTCATACATGAGACGTTGCTTGCCTAGAATATCGACCTTGTCCGCGATGTCTATGGGGGCAGCATAATCCACCTTCGGTTTGGGTTTGCTGGCCCATTCCTTGTTTTGTTCGAGCCGAGTCTCAAGGTCACGAACCGAGCTCAGGTATTCATCGAGTTTCTCACGGTCCCGATGCCCCAGACTTCTCTCCAGGGCTTTCGCATCGCTCAGGACGACATCCAGCACGCTCTTTCCTTTGTCCAGTTGCTTTACCTGCTCAGCGATTTCCCTCTCCGTGCCTTGAGCAAACAATTGTTGGTACAGCTTGGATGGCGAGGTCATGGAGGGCAGAGGCACTCCGTTGGCCGTCCAGGACAGCGACTGACTTCTGGTTCCCAGAGTGAGAGAGGGAAACCGAGTGGCAACCCCGATTTGCCTGGCCATCAATTGATCAAGGGAAAGGGTGTTCTTGAACCCGGCCAAGCCGGGCCGTTGAGCGGAAGTAAGCCAAGTCATCGTAGAAGCATGACCGTTGTTGCCGTTCTGGCTGGGATGGGAAAGACCTGAGAAGAGAGTGATGTCCTTAAGGTGATCCTTGAGCTCCTTCAGGTAGGGCGTCGTGGCCCCGATCGGACCGGCCTCATGAGGAAATAGGTAGGGGGCATGGAAACCCAAGCTGGCATTCATGGCGACGAAGCGCTTGGGGGAAGCCGAGCCAGTTGAGGTTCGGGTGAAGGCGGGCGTCATGGCATGAAGTAGGGGAAGCGCAACCGCTACCCCGCTTCCTTTGAGAAAGCTTCGTCTGTCCATGGCGATCTTTGTGGCTAGAAAGGTCATGCTTCGATGGGTTCGTTCATTTGCTTTGAAAAATCGTAGATTCGACCACGAGGTGAATCAAGTCTCTTACTCGGTAGCCGTTACGGGCGGATTCCTTGACGATGCGTTCCACCTCGGCTCGGTCGGAAAAACCCAATTCGCGACCGGTGGCGAAGGTCAGCAGTTTCTTGGCGAGAGCCCGGGACAAGTTCTCGGGTTGGCGAGCCAAATGACTTTGGAACTCAGTGAACCCAACGAACTTCACCCCATCCTCGAAATTCCCCGAAGCATCCACTTTTGGGCCTTTCCGATACTGTACCCCCCTACCCTTGACGAGGCGATTGACTTTGGGATGTTCGTTATTGCCAAGGGAACGGTAATGCTCGCGGTATCCGCCGATCGGATTGAAGGATTCCAAGGCAAACCCGAGGGGATCGAATTTCGCATGGCACCCCCTGCAGCTTTCCATGGAACGATGCTTGGTCAAAAGATCGCGCAGGGACTCGGCTCCACGCACGTCCGGTTCCACCCCTGGGATTCCCGGTGGCGGCGGAGTCGGGGTTTTGCCAAGGATGCGTTCCATCACCCAAGTGCCCCTCAGTACGGGTGAGGTATTGGTACCGTTAGCAGTGACCTTGAGTACGCTGCCCTGGGACAGAAACCCTCCACGGGGCGTGCCGGCAGGTAGTTTCACCTTGCGAATTTCAATGCCTGTTACGCCGGGTACCTCGTAGTGCTCGGCAAGGCGTTCGTTTAGCATGGCAAAATCGGATTTTACGACGTTGGATGAGGGAAGGTTCGAAGCGATCAGTTCACGCAGGAACGCCTCGGTCTCCTCGACCATGAACAATTGCAGGGGGCGATCGAACTCGGGAAACAGTTTTTTGTCGGGTTCGGTGAAGTCAATGTCCCGCAAATCCAGCCAAGATTCGGTGAAATCGGTCAGGAAGCGGTCGAAGCGGTGGTGCTTAAGCAGGTGCTCGGTTTCCTTTCGCAGGGCACCCGGGTCCTTGGTCAGTTTGCCCTGGAAAGCCAAGCTGAGCAGTTTCCTCTCCGGCATGGTCCGGTTGAGAAAAAGTGATAAGCGGTTGGCGAGAGCCAAATCGTCGAGACGTCCCGGTTTTTCACGCAGGTAGAGGAAATGCGGGGAAGAAAACAAGGCGGTGAAGACCGTCCGTAAGGAGCTCTCGAAACTTTCCTTTTTCTCACGTTCCTTTTTGAAAAGCATGAGGTAAGGGGTGAATTCGTCATCGGACACAGCCCGACGAAAGGCGAAGGCGGCAAGCCGCTTGATCACGTTGGCCGCATCGGCGGATTCGTTTTCCGAACGGATTTCGAACTTTGGCTTGTACCAGGATTTCTCCTTGTCCCTGGGGTTGGGCGGCTCGATTTCAAGCCGATCGAGGTTCCCGAAGATCAACTTGTGCCCACGACTGGGAAATTCCTTCACCAAGGGCCCTTCCATGCTGGCCGATAAAAAGGCGAAACCAGGACCCTTGAAGTCGTTGATGGACTTACCTCCCTTGGCCCGCTTGTAGTGTTCCGCATCGAAGAGACCGTAGGGATTGATGCGAAGCATGTATCTGGGCTCCAACCAGCCTTCCATCTCAACGGTGATCGGTTTTCCCGGTGGAAACGATGCGAAGCCTATCTGCGGGGTTCCCGAGCCTGCGGCGTAAGACACACCGGAGATCGAAACGGCCACGGGTTTGTCGGACTGGTAGGCATAGCCCGTAACCCGCACGCGATACATGCCTGGTCTGCGTGTACCTCCCTCCCTTAAATGACCGCCCGAAAGACCGCTGGGCGAGAAACGAACCAAGGCTCCGTCTTCCAAACGCTTGAGCGTCTTGCCGGCTTCGCGCTTAACTTCCGATTCCCGGTAAGTGCAATCGATGAGCTCGGGCTTGGGAGCTTCCGTTGTCTTTGCGACAGCGGCATCGAACACCAGGCCCGCGGCATCGATATAGCGCTGGAGATGGGTCATGGAGACGCCGAGCGTTTCGCCGACCACGTCGAATTCGTGGGAGCGTCCGTCCTCGGGCAGCATACCTTCAAGCTTCAAGTCGGTACCGAAGAGGTCGTTCATGGCGTTCTCGTACTCGCGTCGGTTCAAGCGCCTCAGCACGGTACCCTTGGACCTCTCGTGAGCCGATGCAAGGGAGGGCTCAAGCTGAAGTCTCAGTTTCTTGAGTTCATCCGCTTGAGGTCGGTCCTTGATCTTCTTCGGTGGCATTTCGCCGGTAATGGCCCGATCGTAGATTCGTTCCCATTTCGCGAAAACTGAGGGGTCGTCCAAATTGCCGGACAGTTTGTCCATCGCCAGCCCGCCTTTCTTTGTGCCCTCCCCATGGCAATCGTAACAATGAAGCTCAAGAAAAGGCCTCAGACCAACATTCCACTCCGCCGCAAAGGCGGGAGTAGCGTTAATAAGGACAAATGCGAGGATGCGCTTCATCGAACCTCCAAAACCTAGAGGTATCGTACCGATGCCATCAACTCAAAAGGCCACCTCGCAAACCTATTTCATAAGAAACTTGAGTGGAAAGGGTTGAGACGAAGACTATGTTGAAGGAATCTTTTTTAAAAGCAATAGCTTGAAATTCACTTCCCTTCCTTCCACCATTTTTTCATCTGGTCGACGTTTGCCTGGATCTCATCAGCCCGTTCCTGCCTGCCCCGGCTTGCCTGTCCGTCCATATAGATTTTCATGTCGCTGTCATACATCTTCATCGGTTCGACTTTTTGGCCAAGGTCTCCGGTTTCATCGATCCATTGATCCAAGGTCTTTCTCATTTTGAGGAGCGTCTTCGCGTGCTTGGGGTCACCCGCCAAGTTCTTCAATTCCCAAGGGTCTTTCTTCAAGTCGTATAGCTCCTCGGCTTGACGGGTGGGAGAAAGAATAAGGCGTTGCTGAAGCTCGTTGAGCTTACCTTTCTTCCCCCAGTCCCGAATCGCAAGGTAAGTCGATTTGTTGTCCTTGTAAGCACAGGGTTGCAAATGCGGGCGCTCGGGGTAACCGTTGCGGATATACTTGAAGCGCTGAGTACGCACGGCCCGGATGCGGTCATAGGTCTCGTCGCACCGGTCCCTGGCGCTTACCGCAAATTTGCGAGCTTGGGCATCCGGCCCGAAAAGGGTTCGGGCTTCCATGTATTCGGGGATATTGATTCCCGCAAAGTAAAGCGAGGTGGCAGCCAAATCAATATGGGCAACGGGATCCTTGCGAACCGTGCTGGGCTTGACTCTGCCGGGGGCGTGAACGAAAAAGGGAATCATCATCCCCTCATCGTAGCAGTACTGTTTGCCACGGGCATGGCTGACCCCATGATCGGTAATGAAAAAGATAACCGTATTTTCAAATTCGCCTTCTTTCTTCAAGCGATCCACGATCTGCCCGACTTGGATGTCCACTAGGCTGAAGGTGTCCAGGTAAGCCGCCCAATCCTCCAACACTTCGGGGTGCCGGGGATAGTAGGGAGGAAGTGCGACCTTGGATGCTTCCACATGTGGGATGTCCTTGGAAGAGCGGGCTTGCGAGCGGGCCTTGCCTCCGCTCAGGCAGATCTTGGCGAAGAAGGGTTGGCCTTTCTTACGGCCCGACCATTCTCCGGCATCGAAAACGGTAGGATCCCATTCGAAATTATAATCGGACTTTCCCAGCCTGCTCTTGTGCTTGGGATTGATCGTTCCGGCGACGTGTCCGATGGTGCCCAGGCAGGTATAATACCCGGCTTCCTTGAACAGCTCGGGGATCAATTTGATGTGAGCGGGTTTTTGAATCTTAAGTTGGCCACGACCACTTCGGTGGTGGTGAGCGCCGATGCTGGTTTGGAACATTCCGGTAATGAGGGCCGAGCGGGCGGTCGAGCAGACCGGAGCGGTGACCGAGGCATTTGCAAAGCGCACCCCGTCCTTGCAAAGTTTGTCCAAAACGGGAGTTTTCACCAAGACTTCGCCATTGAAACCATAGTGTTTGGACTGATCCTCGACCACGATCCACAAAACGTTGGGCAATGGCCGGGCGACAAGGGGTACGGATGCAAGGAGGAGAAAGGAGAGAAATTTTGGAATCATGGGTTGGAAGATTAAAACGATGACGGAAAGAAAAAGTTTCTCAAACGGCAATCAGAAGAACTGACCGAGGTTCAGCTGAACGGTTTGGCTGTCCGCCAAATCAATGCCCTTGGCATCCAGACGGGCCTCGATCTTCCACTTGATGCGAGTCCGCCTGTCGCTAAGCAAACGAAAGGCCGACACCAAGGTTTGCCCAAGTCCCGAATTCATAAATTCGGGAGATTGTACGTTGGGGGTTGGTATTTGAAAGTCATGACGAACAGAATGTCCCGCTGGGTATTGGCGAGCTGCTTCCAAAACGACTTGATCGCGGTAAATTTCATCCGTCCTGGTTTTTTTATCTCCGTCATTGTCTCGGTATTCCGTAACTTTGACTCCTCGGAGCGTCACGACCAGTTGGTTTCCCTGGATAGCCTTCTTGGTCAGCAGGTCAAAACTTCCCGAAATCATTTGCCCGGCACCAAAGGAGGTTTGCGGCATGGTCAGTTTGATGGAACCGCGCATAAACCTTAGGACAAAATAGATGATGACACCAAGGAGGGCTAATACGAGAACGGAACAAATTACGATCAGGAGTGTGTTATCAGGCATAGTTTTACTTTTGTTTGCAATGGGAAGAAGCGTCGGAAGGTAGACTTGCATTAACATACTGTGATCGAATCATCAATGTCGTATCTTGAATGTAAGGAAAGCGCAAAGGCTCGAATGCCTTCGATCTTCAGCCAAGTACAATCAACTACGGGCAAACACTTGCTTGTGGAGCAGGTAAGCCAACATAGCTCCAATCACTTGAGCTCCGCAAAAAGCAATCACGTCATCGGGGTTAATGCCGGCAAAGGTATTCGAGAATGCCCGCCCGATCGACCCCGCCGGGTTGGCGAAGGAAGTGGAGGAGGTAAACCAGTAAGCCGCCCCGATGTAGGCGGCCACTCCGCCCGCGACTTTTTCCTTGGTCGATAAAAGAATCACCAAAAGAAGTCCGAAAGTCGCGAAGACTTCACTGACGAAAATATTCGTACCCGATCTCGTTTTTTCCGAAAAATTAACGGGCTCAATACCGAACATATAGTTGGCGAGTATCACTCCGCAGACGGCTCCAGCAATTTGCAAGACGACAAAGAAGGTGCAAGTCCTGACCGAGATTTCTCCCTTGAGGCAGAACACAAACGAAACCACCGGGTTGAAATGAGTGCTGAAGGGTTGAAGCGAGCTGATCAGAAAATAAAGGGCAAACACCGTGGCCAGGGTATTGGTAAGCAAGGTCACCTGGTCGTTTTCCGAGTTGAGGTTCTCCCCCATTATTCCCGAACCCACCACTGCACAAAATAAAATCGCAGTCCCTAAAAATTCTGAAACGTATTTAGCCATATGATTCCTTATATCAATTTCGAGCCCGTTGTGGAATCAACTTTTCAGACGCCTTCCTCCAAAGCCCCGGGAAGAGTCTCGATGAAGGCCTTAATTTGATCCCTCACCTTGCGGTAGCAATTCATCTGATCTTCTTCCGACGCTCCGGCATCCGCCAATCCCCGGGCCATTTTCGGCGGATCCTCGAATCCGACGTGAACCACCCGGCAATCGGCCGGGAAAACCGGACAGGTCTCATGAGCATGCCCGCAAACGGTTACCACGACGTCCAATTTCTGATCGGCAAAGCCCTTGATATTTTCGGATCGTTGCGAGGTGATGTCCACCCCTGCCTCGGCCATGGCCTTCACCGCATGAGGATTCAACCCATGAGTCTCTATACCCGCCGAATAGGCATCCACGATGTCTCCTTTGAGGAGACGGGCCCAGCCCTCGGCCATCTGACTTCTGCAGGAATTGCCGGTGCAAAGGAAAAGTAGTTTGAGTCGATTATCCATAACTAACACCGAGGCTTTTGAGTCTTTAGCCAAACGTCAATCCCGTTGCGGAGAACTTGAGGATACAAATTCAGCAAACCCGATCTTTTCATCAAATCACACTTGCCATTTAAAGGTCCTCACCGTGGAATCGTCGCCTGATTATGACATCACGGATACGGATATTCGTCGTGGATGACGAAAAGGACCTGACCGATCTTTTGCACTACCAATTGGGCAAAGAGGGGTTTGAGGTCAAATTCTCCAACAACCCTTTCGAGGCACTGGGCAAGGCAAGGGATTTCAATCCGGAATTGATCATCCTGGACGTCATGATGCCCGACTTGGATGGATTCCAACTCTTGCGGATGATCCGTTCGGACAACCTCCTGCAAAAAGTACCCGTCATTATGCTTACCGCAAAATCGGGGGTGGAACATAGGATCAAAGGATTGGAACAAGGGGCGGACGACTACTTGGGGAAACCGTTCGACTCGCAGGAACTTATTTTGCGGATAAGATCCATCCTGAAACGCTTGGCCGATCAATCGAACGATACCAATTCCCGGATCATGCTTGGTAAACTCGTCCTCGACGAGGAAGATCACAGTATCTCAATCGCAGGTGACAAAATTGATTTCACCCTTACGGAATTCAAGCTGATTCATTATTTTCTCAAGCGCAAGGGACGAGTGCAAACACGTGACAACTTACTTCTCGGGGTGTGGAAATTCGATACCGAGGTCGAGACCCGTACGGTGGACGTACACATACGCAGGGTTCGCAAGAAGATCGCGGATTCGGGACTCGAGATCGAGACGATCCGCGGAGTGGGCTATCGTCTGGGCGAGAAAATCACTTAATTTCATGTTTGTCCCGGACTGGTTGATTGCTTTACTTGGCTGCGGTTTGCTCACCGGGCTCTTCGCGGCTTGGAAAATTGTCCGGAAGAAAGAACATTCCCTATGGGGTGAGGGAAGACCCGGAACCCGGCAAAGCAGAGACGAACAGGAACAGGCCCGCAGAGACTTCGTAGCCAACGTATCGCACGAATTGCGTACCCCGGTATCCATTATCAAAGGCTTTTCCGAAACCTTGATCGATGACTACAAGAGCTTGAGCGAGAAACAAAAAAAGAATTTTCTGCTCAAAATTCACCGTAATTCGCAACGACTCAATTCCTTGGTTGAGGATTTGCTCTCCTTGGCCCGGTTGGACGCCCTCGACGTCACTCTCGACAAGCAAACCCTTGACCTCTCCGACTTGATCAACCAGATCGGTGAGGATTTCAAATCCAGACTGGAAAAGGACACTCCGTGCCTGTGCATCGATTTGCCAACCGCCCCGCTACAAATCTCCGGGGACTCGGAAAAACTGATCAGCGTCTTCGAAAACCTCATCGAGAACGCAACTGTTCATGCCGAAAACCTGACCACCATCAAGGTTCAAGCAAAACTCGATCCAACCGGAAAGTCAGTAGTCTGCAAGATCGAGGACGATGGACAGGGAATCCCCGAAGATGAACTGGATAGGCTTTTCGAACGTTTTTACCGCTTGGACAAGGGACGTTCAAGGGAACGGGGGGGTACCGGATTGGGGCTGAGCATCGTCCGGGAAATCATCGAAGCACACGGAGGGGACATTGTAGTTCAGAGCAAGCTTGGGGAGGGTTCCGTCTTTTCCTTTCGGTTTCCGATCGAATCCTGAAGGGTAATCCACCCGTCTGGATTGAATCCAATCCTAATTCCCAATGCCTGATTGTAACGTAATTGTAACAAATACGTCCCGATTGCGTAACGATAAATCATTATGATAATCAATCATGATCATGTCCTTCGTTCATTACCGACCCATAAAATTCATCAGCTGTGTTTTTTCCGGCCTTATCTTCTGCGGAGTGTGTTTCTCACAGGACGCAAATCCCTATGATAAGCTCTGGAGCAAAGTCGTCCTTTATGAAAACCAAGACAATGAAATCGTAAACAAGTTTGCCCTAACCGGACGCCTTCAAGGGGACTACCACAGTTTTGAGAACGACATGGATGGTTCTTCCGACACCGATTCCCAATGGCGTCGTTTGCGGTTCGGATTCAAAGCCAGCCTGTTCGGAGGAATCACCCTGCATTCCGAGGCCAACATGAACCTCAATCAACCCGAACCTCTTTACCGGAATCTTACCGATACCTACCTCTCCTGGTCTACTGATTCAGGAATTAAGGTAAAAGCTGGAAAGCAATCCGCCCCTTTCACCCTGCACGGGTCCACCTCATCCAAGAAGCTTTACACATTGGAGCGGGGTAAAATCGCCAGAAACATCTGGTTTACCAACGAATATTTCACAGGTGCCTCAATCTCCGGAAACCGTGAAAACTGGGACTACCTCGCAGGCATTTATTCAAGTGACGAAGGTCCGGAATTTGACGAGGCATTCGATTACGGAACTTTCGGCCTGCTTTCCATCGGCTACAATTTCGAGAAGGCCGATCACTTTGACGAGGCCTTGGTTCGATTCGATCTCATGATACAAGAAGAAGACCCCTTGAATCAAACGCCCGACCACAAAAATGCTTTTTCCATCGTTACAAAACTTCAAAAAGGAAAATTCAATTTCTGGGGTGACCTGAGTTTCTCCAGCGGATATGGGTCGCAAAGTGACATTTGGGGCATCCAACTCATGCCTTTTTATGATTTCACCGATCAAATACAGGGGGTTTTCAGTTACACTCATGTGGAAAGTGAAGATTCTCAGGACGTCGACGTAACACGATACGAGCGTGATCTCGCAGGCCGGGGAGATGGGATGCAAGAATACTTTGCGGGAATCAATTATTTCTTCTACGGACACAAACTGAAATGGCAGAATGCCATCCAGTACACGGAAATGGATAACTTGGGAACAGAAGTCTACGAAGGTTGGGGATACACCTCTGGGCTTCGGATCAGCTGGTAAGGGTCAAACTTTTGGACGGCATAACAAAACTAAGGAATTAATCATGGGAAACGTAACTACTTGGGACTTCATCGTTAGACTGCTTTATGTCCTGGGAGGACTGGGAATCTTTTTGTTCGGGATGAGGGTAATGAGCGAAGGCATCCAAAAAGTTGCCGGAGAAGGGATGCGAAGGATCATGGCGACGATGACCCAGAACCGTTTCTTCGGTCTCATGACCGGTTTGCTGGTAACCTGCCTGGTTCAGTCCTCTTCCGCAACCACCGTCATGGTGGTCAGTTTCGTAAACGCCCAGCTTCTTACCTTAATTGAATCCATCGGGGTGATCATGGGCGCGAACCTCGGAACCACCCTGACCGGATGGATCATCGCTAGTATTGGCAAATTCAGTCTTTCAAAGATCGCTCTGCCGATTATCGGAATCGGTTTGCCCTTGGTCTTTTCGAGCAAGCCAAAGTTCAAGCACTCAGGTGAATTTCTAGTCGGATTCGGTTTATTGTTCTTTGGGTTGAGCGAACTCAAAAACGCCGTACCCGACGTCAAGAGTCTGCTCAAGAGCCCGGATCCTGCCGATCAAGAGCTCGTGCTAAGCATTCAGGGCTTCATCGAGCAACTCAATAGCTATGGGTTCGGCTCGGTCCTGATCTTTCTCGTCATAGGAGTGTTTCTCACCATCCTCGTCCAATCTTCCTCCGCGGCCATGGGTATCACCATCATCGTTGCGATCAACGGATGGATTGATTTTGAAATCGCCGCTGCCATCGTAATGGGGGAAAATATCGGAACCACGGTTACCGCTTGGCTCGCCTCGATTGGAGCGAACCTGAACGCAAAAAGAGCGGCCAGAGCCCATTTCATTTTCAATATTGCGGGGGTCTGCTGGATGTTGCTTCTTTTTTATCCGTTCATTGCAATGGTTGATTATATTATGCCAGGCCCAATAGGCGGTCACAATCCCGAGAAAATAACTGAAGTCGATGCCACAGCTCATCTTAGAGAATCGGGTTTCAAAGGAACTCCCTCGGAGGATGACCTTAATAAGGCGAGGAAAGAGATTGTAAACAATAACATTCCTGAAGCCGATGCCATAGCTCACTTCAAGAAAGCTCAACTTAGGGAAGCCCAAGAAAAGGGACCGGATTATATAATTATAACAAAGCCCTCGGAGGGTGACCTGAATAAGGCGAGAAAGGAGATCGTGGACACAAACATCCCCTTGCACCTGTCCCTTTTCCATACCCTCTTCAACTTGACCAACATTGCCCTCTTGATCGGCTTCACTCCACACCTGGGCCGCTTGGTGGAACGATTGGTCAAACCAAAGTCGGAAACCGAGGGGGAACCCACCCCTGGAAGCCTGGCTGCTTTACACTACGAGGGATCAGGTGTGCTACCCAAGACAGGAGAGCTCAACCTAGCTCTGGTCGAGGCTGAAATTGACCGTCTGGCTGCTGTCGCCCGGTATATGTTCGAGGGCTTTGTCGAGATTTTCGAGCATCCGGAAGAAGACAAGGGCAAGTTGATCAAGGAACTGACCGCCCTTGAGGATAAGTGTGACGAACTGGCTTTTGATATCACCCAGACCTTGATTCATTGCACGACCGAAAGTCTGGCAGGTGAGCGTGCCTTGCGCGTAACTTCATTGCTTCGCGTAACTGCGGAACTCGAGGACATTGGCGATTGCTGTCACCGCCTCGTTCAACTGGCACACCGCAAGTATCGGAAAAACCGCACTTTACCGGAGGAAACCAAGCGGGAAATCAAGGTGTTCTCCGAACAAATTATCGATTTCATGGAGCTCTACCAAACCCACTTAAAGGACAAGAGCGTTTTGCCCGAACTAGAAGTTGCCGAAGGAATCGAGGACCGAATTGATGCATCAAGGAAAACGCTAAGGAAAAATGCCGTCAAGAGGATGAAGGAAGCGGTAAACGTCAAGGCGGAGATGATCTATGTCGACATCCTGAATGAGATGGAACGGATAGGAAACGACTCCCTCAACATCGTACATGCCCTAAACCACGTCGTCTAAGTCTCATTCACCAAAGGACCAGGTTGGCAAGGCATGGGGACGGAATGAATTCCCAAGCAGGGAAAAATCAGTCTAACCAAGAATAAAGCGAGTCGAGAGAAGCTCCCCGGAGATCAGGCACGACTCGATCGGCCTCCCCAAGCTTCTCCGCACCGTGCATGGCGGATATGCCGACCACCATTAGTCCCGCTCCCTTGGCGGAAAGAACCCCGTTAGGGGAGTCCTCAAGAGCAACGCACTCATTTGGCTGAAAGCCCAAGTTCTCCACCGCCTTTGCATAGGTTGCCGGATGAGGTTTCGGTTTTGGGACGTCGTCTGAGGTAACGATCGTTTGAAAAACCCCCTCCAACCTCCCTCCCGCCAGAACACTCAGAGCCGCATTTATGTCGGACCGGCGGGATCCCGTTGCCAAACCGACCGGCAAGGATCTCGCCACAACCAACACGAAGTCGACCGCCCCGGGCATGGGCTCGGCGTTCTCAGAAACGAATTGGGCATAGGCTTCGGACTTTGTTTTCGACCATTTCCGAAAAAGCTCCTCGTCATACTCTATGCCCAGTTCATTTGCCATTTCCCCCATCGCATAACGCTCGTCCCGGCCCGCAAATCGGCTTAAAAAATCATCATAAGACAAGGTCATCTCTAATCCTATGGCCTCACAAATCGCACGGTAATGATTGGGCTCGCTGTCAATGATAACGCCGTCCATATCGAAGACTACTGCTTTGATTTCGTTGGTCACTTTCCTCACCCCCCTCCCCCAAACCGATTCGAGCACGAAAAGTCTAGGTAATCGGAGGACAATGGAAAAATTACGGTCATTGCCCGCTCACTACATTCCCGCTAGCGCTGATCAAGCCTACAAGCGGTTTGCCTGAAGTTTTACCGATAACGTTATTGGCAACCACGTGATCCGTGCCCTTGCCCGAAAACCTCACTGCATGCTTTGCAATGGGCTTGTCTCGGGATTCATGAATGGTATTGCCAGAAAGCACGACCTGAGTGCAATTGATCGCATCCACTCCGGTTACCCCATTGAGAAACTGGCTTCCGGTTACGTTAATGCGCTCGCAATCGGCCAGTTCCAGGAGTGCATTGAGCCTGGGTTGGCCATTCTCTGATTCGTCATGAATGGCGCAACCGGTGAAGGTTATGTCGGAGGAGCGTTCGAAACGCACCCCGGTCCCATATTTGGGAGTATGCCTGCGAAAGGTGTTACCGCTCAAGTTAACGAGTTGGGAGTCCTCGATGAGGAGGTTCCGATGCCCACAGGAATAGATCGTGTTCCCGCTAAGGGCGATCCCATAGCAACCGGTTAAATGGATGTTGTTTTCTTGGCTCCCGATGACGTTGCCCGAAATTGCAAAGAGTCCAGGCGGACGAGATGCATCCAGTTTCTCCTTGATGCGAATGTTTGCACCTCCAGGGGACTCGGTGGCTTGAATGGTATTGGAGGCGATGGTAACCTCGTTCACGCTGGCTCCCTCGGCAGTGACGTCTACATAAATTTCAGCAGTGGGTTGCGGTTCGGTTTTATGGGCTCGAAAATTGTTGTATTCAATATCGTTACCGGTGATCTGCAAGTTGCGTACTTCCGAGCGTTCGATACGAATCCCGCCTTGCCGATTATAACTGATGTGGCTACTTGCTATATTGATTTGGTGGAGGTTGACGTCATCGAGATAAATGCCCACTCCGGTATTGAAATAAAGGTGGCAATGGGAAATCACCACGTTGCGGTTTCTGTCGACCAGGTGAATCCCATGACGGCAACGCGTGACCATAACGCCCTCGAAAACGGGCTGCATGGTCTGGATCAATTCAAAACCATCGGCTTCGGGATGAGTGCCTTCCACCTCTATGTTCTTGATCGTGGGCATGCGCTGGTGAGTTTGCACATCAACCTTCCGGCTTGCCGGATCGCCCGTGCCACCATGCGAACCGACCAAACGAAAAGCGGGACCCTTGCCAGCCATCACCACTCGGGCCGTACCCCCGGTGCCATCTATCCCCAAAGGTCCTTGATCAGTCAGCTTGACCTCAATTGTAGAGGTTATGCGGTAAGTGCCCGGCGGAAAATGAAGCATGCCGTCTCCCTCGGCAACGGCATGTCGAATCGCCTCCGTATCATCGGCCTTACCGTCTCCAACAGCACCAAATCGAATCAGGTTACTCATCGGAGGGAAAAGCCAAGTTCAGGGGCAGTGGATGCCTTGCTTTCATTACCTTTCGCAGAAAACGGGTTTAAGGGACAAGGTCAAAGGGAAACGCATGGACTTCCCGTAATTCCCTCAATGAGCGGATCCGATCAATTGATCGACGTACTTTTCCGCTTCCTTGAGGTCCAAGCTTCCGTCCTTGTTCTTGTCCGTTCGCTTGAAGACGTTCTCGGCATGGTTTTTTCCTGCCGCGATGGTGGTGAATTCCTTCAAGTCCAAGACGCCATTCCCATTCGCGTCCGCTTCCCGAAACCATTCGCCGGACGACTTGCGGGAATATTTCCACCAACTTACCCCGGCAAGCAACTTGGGCAGTTCCTTCGGGCCGACCAGTCCATCCTTGTTTTTATCCGTTTTCAAGAAGGTATCCGGCCCATGCTTTGGGGAATGATAGATCCATCGGCTCATTTCGACGTAATCCAATCCGCCATCCGCATTTCCATCGGCCTTGGCCAGAACCTGAGCAATGGATAGCTTGGTACAATCGGGACCGAGAGAGGCGGAATCCTTAACCGGCAAGGTTAGCTTGAGCGAGCGAACGGTCCCGTTCTTTATGCTCGCCTTGGCTCCATAACCGACCTTGAGCGAACGGGAGGCCGCAGGCATACCTACGAACACAATCTCGGTATCCTTGGAGAGGTTCAATTTCCGTTCGAATTCCCCTCCGTGCAAAATGGTTACTGTATTTGTCGCGGAAACACTTATGATCGGACCAATAACCAACGGGCTGTCCGAGCCTTTGCTGTTGGATTTGCTCTTGGCCCCATAGGCACCAAGGTTGCCGATGCAAATCAGAAGGACGCAGGAGAACTTTTTCAACCTAGGCGAAAAGTTGATGGACGGGCTTGGCCTTGGCTCCTCCGACGAAGAAGGGTCTCCCCGAAGAGGACAGGACTTCTTTCTTGAGAGGCAGACCGGCAGCCCATCCGACAGTGGCATGCAAATCGTGAACCGTTACCGGGTTGTCGGGGTAAGCGCCCTCCTTGTCACTCGAACCATAAACGTATCCGCGCTTCACACCGCCACCGGCGAGTACGGAACAAAAGCATATCGGGTAATGCCCACGACCATTTCCGCTATATTGTGGCTTGCGACCGAACTCGGTGGCCAAAACCACCAATGTGCTGTCCAGCATTCCGCGCTGATCCAAGTCGGAAATCAAAGCCGCATAGGCTTGGTCGAAGGATGGACTCAAATCCTCCATTTCGCCCTGCAAGTTATTGTGCATGTCCCAACCATCCGTCGCCACCTCCACGTAACGCACTCCCGTTTCCACCAAGCGGCGGGCAAGAAGACAACCTTGTCCGAATTTGCTTAGGCCATATTTCTCGCGCATGGCGGCGGGTTCCTTTCTCAAGTCAAAGGAATCCAGGTCCTTGCTTCGGAGGAGCCGGAGGGTGTTGTCGTAGAATTCGCGGTAGGACTTGACGTTCTGATCAGGGTAACGGTTGGAGAAGAAAGAACTGAGCTTTTCCGACAAGGCCAGCCTTTCCCCGAGAGCTTCGCTGCCTCCTCTAGTCTTGATGTTTCTAAGTCCCTTGTCCGGATTGAGAATCGGTATAGGGCTGAAGGCAGTCGGAAAAAAACCGTTCCCATACTTGGGAGCCGAATTTATGCAAGCCGATGAGGGAAGGGTATCATGACTTGCTCCGAGATAGTGCTGAGCCCACGCCCCAAGATTGGGATGCTTGATTGTGTTACGTTGGGTGAACGCGGTTCGCATGAAGTACTGGGCCGGTCCATGTACGCCGACCTTGGCGGTCATGCTCCGGACGACGGAAATCTTGTCCGAGACCTTTGCAATTTTAGGCAAGTACTCCGTGACTTGATAATCAGATTTGGTGCGGATCGCTTTCCCTGGCCCTTGAGTAGGGCCGGTCTTGGGATCAAAGGTATCGATGTGGCTCATGCCTCCTTTGACCTGAAGGAAGATGATTCGCTTGGCCTTGCCGAAACCGTTCCCTCCGCCAACTGGTTCTGCCGCACTCAAGTCGGGCAAAACCGAAAGCCCGAAGGCCCCGAGGGCACATCGCTCGATGAATGTTCTTCTTTCCAGAATGGAGTCCGTCATGTCGTTTTTGATGGTTTGCTTCGTTATTGAACAAATAGAAATTCAGTGGAATTAAAGAGAGCCCATGTCAGGTCTTCCTTTTTCATGCCCTGGTTCAGGGCTTCACTGATAGCGGCAAGTTCGTCCGGGGCAGGAGGGCGACCGAAGAAACTAAGAAAGAGGAACTGTACGGCAGGCTGGAAACCTCCGCTCTTCTTGAGTTTCTGAGATAGCCTGGACTTGGGGTCGGACAGCATGAACTGGACCTCTCCGTTCATGAGCATAAGGGTTTGCGGAATGCTTCCCTCCAAACTCGAATCGTTAACTAACTCGCGGGATGACTGGCCGAACATACGCAGGAAATGATCGTCCCGGGCAGGCTGGTTCATCTCCGATGCCCGCAGGAGGAATTCACCCCCGATTTGAAGAGGACGCTTGCCCTTGACATAGTCCTTCTCGGTCAGGCGGTTACCCACGCCCTGATCCAGATGCCCAGTCTTCTTCATGGCCAAAACCACCTTGCTTACATTTTCCGGAGACATTTTGTCGTAAGGAAAATCATAGCGGGTCACGCGGTGAGAGCGGTCGATTTTGTACGAGTCCAGTTTCTCTCCCACGACGAGGGCCAAAATCGAATCCCATGCCTGCTCCGCTGTCATTCGGCGCAAAAGAGGACCGGGGAAAAGATAGTCGTCCAGCTCGCCGATTGGAGGGCTCACGCTGGATCTGGCTTGGTAAGCCTTCGTATTGAAGAGAACTCTTTGGAATTCACGGAGATCGAAATCGGCTTTGACCATGACCTGTCCGAGCAATTGCAGGAGAGCCGGGTTGGAGGATTTGGAAAGGTCGTCCAAGTCGTCCAAGGGCTCCTTGACCCCCAGACCGAAGACTCGCTTCCAGAGACGGTTTGCGATGGTAATGGGAAAGCGGGGGTTTTTTTCATGGGTCAACCACTTGGCAAAGCTCGCCCTCAAAGTTTTCGGATCCTTGAGGTTGACGTCGTAAGCGGGACCTTTCTCATCACCCGATTCCCAAACGAAAAGCAGGGGATCCACCGGACTGCCGGGCTTGACGTCGTCATAGGCGTAATCGTCAGGAAACTTCAATGCCTGGGTGCCTTTGGTGTGGACGCGGGCCATATTGGGAGCCACCGCCTTGATGACGTCCTGCTTGGAGATCTCGTCCGTCTTGAGACGGTTACCGACCTTTCTCGGGTCCCGGTCACTGACGTCCGTAGCACCGAAAAAGGCAGCCAATTCATAGAATTCGCGCTGTGTCCAGTCTGCCAATGGATGATCGTGACACTGGGCGCAGGCTACATTTGCTCCGAGGAAGACATTGAGGGTGTTGGAGAGGTTATCAAGGGGCATGCCCGGATCTCGAAGGAGGTAGCCCGCAGGACCGGAACTGGCAATGCTCCCCTCCGCGGAAAGCATTTCGAAAACCATCTCGTCCCAAGAACGGTTCTGGGAGATTTGATCCTTGAGCCACCTCTCGTAATAACTGTAGTTGGTTCTCTTGATCGATTGCTTGTGCCGAAGAAGGTCGGCCAACCAATTGAATAGATGGGACCGGTAACCGTCCGAAAGAAGAAGCTCGTCGATAAGCTTTCTGCGCTTTTCGGGATCCCTGTCCTTGAGGAATGAGGATGCTTCGTCGTCCGTTGGAATCCGTCCCACGGCATCCAAGTAAATTCTACGGAGAAAAACAAAGTCATCGGAAGGAAGGTTTGGTTTTTGACCTACCTTGATCAAAGCATCTCCGACATACTTGTCGACCCAGAGGGCGGCGGTTTTGATTTGATCCACTTCCATGCGCAATTTGCCATCCGGACGAACGGGCGGGGCATTGGCGATTTTGGGTAGCGCGGGTACGCCGATGGAACTTGCCTTGGCCTGGCCTTGATT
>Ga0315322_10000246_pt1 | contig 38866 bp, 21 predicted proteins | sample M110021515metaG_FD_203461 | JGI IMG/M metagenome (GOLD analysis project Ga0315322, IMG submission 203461) | Ammonia-oxidizing marine archaeal communities from Monterey Bay, California, United States - M1 100m 21515 | ecosystem: Environmental > Aquatic > Marine > Intertidal zone | place: USA... | reverse complement strand
AGAAGGCGGGGCGGCGAAGAGGTCGGAATTCCCGTTGAGGGGCCACTGAGCTTTATCGCCAATGTGCGTTTTCGTGAGGGTGAGACTGGAATGTTGAGGGTGTGGTGGGGGTTCGAACAGACAGCGACAGTCGTATCTGTGGGGGGGGCCGAATTGAATGAATTGCTTGCTGGTCGCTGGGCTGACATGAAGGTTGAGCAGTTGGCGAGTGATGGGCGCACTGTCATGAAGTCTGGGGAACTGACCTCTCTTTTGCGGATAAGTATGCCAGAGGAAATGCGAGAGGAGGCCCAGAAGGTTTTGTCTCCGCAGGTTTCGAACTTGTACGTTCCTGAGTTCTACCATCTGCAGTTGGGGATAAAGAAAACGATGAAAGGGCAGAACGCAACGGGTGCGAGTCGAGGGGGGCTGAGTAGTGACTGAACCTGAGGTGGATTTAAAGATAAAGACGTTCAAAGCTGTTGAAGTCAGCGTTCCGACTGAACCAGCGAACCCATTTCAAAAGAATTTGTTGCAGTGGAATACACTGACGCTTCTTTTATTGGTAGCTGTCTCTGCGGCCTGGTTTCTTTTTTACCGTTTGCGGGGTGATAATGAAGCTATGCGTAATGCGATTCAGGTTATGCGAAAGGAATCAAAGGCTCTTGTGGTCGTGTACAACGACCGTGCTGCAGTGGTCAGTGCACCTCAAGGATGGTTAGACGAGAAAAAGTGGAATTTGGCGTTGCCTAGTGAGGAGGCGGTAGCCAACGGTGGGACTGCTTACAAGCTATGCCTTGCCACGAGTGGATTGCAGATGGTTAGCAGGCCCTCTAACGTGACCGAGTTTTCATTGCCGTATGGTAGGCATGATGTTGAACTCAGGACGGTCGAGACGAAAAGCGGGTTCGATGTCAGAGTGCTGCTGGATGACCAGCAGGTGATCAATGTCAGCCAGCCTTATGTATGGCAGTCCGAACGCGGTGGGGTTGGTAATGGGGTTGCATACCGCCAATCATATCAGCCCGAGAGTGCAACTGCGTCGATTGAGCTGTATAGCATGTACTATCTAGAGGACCCGTCAAAGCCAAAACAATCACAGTACAAGGGAATGCAGTTGTGGTTGCAGCCGATTGGAATGTCTGGGCGTTCGGGCGAAAAACCTTGAACGCGAAAGTAGAGGCGTTCGGCGGGAACTAAGAATGCAGGTGGGCGCAACAGACTTGAAAGTGTTGGGAATTAAAGCCTAGGGCAGGGGCTGTTTTGTGCAGAACGCGTGATTCATGCACACACGGATTGCCTCAATGTGTGATGTCTGCGGAGGTTGCATTGAATTCGCAAAGTGCGATGAGTCCCCGGAAATTGGAGCGGTGAGTCAGGTCGATGAATGCAGAGTGATGCGTAAGTTTTGCTCGGCGACAATGTGATAGGACACGCAGCCCACAGCACTCTCTGATGTTGGAATATTTCCCGCTTTCGCTAGGCAAGGAAATTTTCAATCGGTCCGGTCTGCTCGATGCTCAGGCCCACGTCGGGGCTGCCATAGTGGTTGATTGAGTTTCCATGCGCGTTGAGCAGAGTCGTGTACCAGTTGCCCAGTGTTTTATGCCCCTCTTTGCCGTAGCCAGGCAGACGGATGTAGCGTCGAGTCATGTCGAGAGGCGTGTTGTCGCCTGCAAGTACCACGAACGGCCATTCGGTGCCGTGACTGTGGTGTGTTTCACCGTTGTCCGGGAAGTAGAACAGCATCGTGTTGTCGAACATGGTGCCATCGCCTTCAGGGACATTTTTCAAGCGAGTGACGATGGTGTCGATGAGTGTCATGTGCTGGTTGCGAATTTTCTTACGTACCTCGGTTGCTTCAAACCGTCCGACTGCTTTTCCGTGACCAACGTCATGTTGGTTGACTTTCTCGCCCTCGATCTCCGAGAGCCCCGTGTATGGAGTTCCCAGTTCGTCCAGGGTGAACGCCACCACGTTGGTCATGCCCGATATGAGCGTTGAGAGCAGGATCTCGGTGAGGCCGGCCTGTCGATCAACGGTCGATAGATCATCCGCCATGTACTTGGGATCTAGTTTGGGGAGATGCGCCCGGATTTGGTCACTCATCGCTTCAACCCGACCGTTGCGTTTGCGGATGTCCTGCAAGGCGTCGGCGTAATTGGCAACTTTGACACGCTCGGAGCCGACCAAGCCGTTGGCTCGTTCTCCCTCACTGTTCGCGACAAACTCCAACATTTTCCGTTCCAGTTGGTACAGCGTCTGTGCAGATGAGTCGTTCGATACGGATTTGTACAGTTCTTTCATCGCGGTCTTCGGCGACCCGAATGCATAGTTGGGCTGCTGAGGGCCGCGGGCTGAAAACCCCTTCTCAATTCCGTTGATGTTTCCTCGTGAATTGCCGCCACCCGTTGGGAAGCAAGCCAGCTCGATGTGCCCAAAAGGCGATGGGAAAAGTTTGGCAAGTTCGAAATCCACTGTGGCCCACTTGATTGAACTCAAACGCTCATTGGCTTTGAAGACGCCCAACGAAGAACACCACGTGTGGTGCCCTGTGGTACACATTTTGCCCGATAGTCCCTGCAGGATGGTCATGTTCTGCATATGACCTGAAATAGGACTCATCCACTCAGGCAGATCCTGTCCATCCAGGTCAGCGGTGAACGCTTCTTTATTCTTTTCGGATTGCTGTTGCTGTTCGTCGAAAGAAGGCAGTGCCAAAGAACCTGGAAGTAGTCCGTTTCCCTTATGAAGAAAAATGAATCGAGTGGGTGATTTGCCCGCAGCAGTATTCGCGAACAGATGGGGCGGCATCAAGCTCATGGCGCCAGCACCAAGAACAGATTTTGCCAGGAATTCTCTGCGGTTAGTCATGTTGAGTTTTCTTCGTGCAGGACGGAAATTCTCCGTCGTGGGGCGTGTCGTCGCATTTCGTTAGGATATGCGATCCAGTCATTGTACCGTAACAATTGATTCGCTGTCTTTACGGTAAATGAACGAATCAGACGTCAGCAGCGAAACGATCACCGCTCTGAAGCTGCCGCCGCTAGCGACGTAAGCATTGTCGGCATCAATCAACGTTTTCGAATCGGAAAGCATTTCATTTCGGCCAATGAAAAACCGAAAAGCGTGGCGAATGATCGATTGTCGGACTCGGTCGGATTGAGCAAGCCGGTCAATTAAATCAAACGCATCGCTCACTTCGCCATCGAGAGCTTCGTCAAAGGTACCGTCCAGTTGGCCCGAGGTGTCCACTGGCAGTGTTTGGTAGATATCTGATTCATTGCCGTTTTTGCGTTGAACAAGATTTTCTGGATGCTCCAAACTTTCAGCGATGCGAATTCGGCCAAAATCATCAAAACCCTCAAACGGCATCCCCAAGGGGTTCATCTGCTGATGACACTTCCAGCATTCTGCTTGTTCGGTAACTGCTTCGACCCTTTGACGAAATGTTTTGTGAGGGTCTTCGGGGACTTGTGCATCGACCGTGATCGGGACATCGGGAACACGACCGGCCAACAGCTTTTCACGAATCCAACGGCCACGGCGAATGGGGTCAGTTTGGAAGTTGCCTGAATGTGCAACCAGCCACGCCGGGTGAGTCAGAATACCTTTTCTGCCCGGCATCGAAAAAGGCTGCACAGGTTGATAGTCGAAATCGTCCTGGTTGCCATAGCCGCCTCGACCCGGCATTCGTGGCAGACTGTAGATTGGCGAATGCCAGTAGTGATTGCCATGAGCCCATGGAAAGGTTGTGAACGGCTGGTTGCCTTTGCCAAAGGTGTGTTCGAAGTGCGTCATCAAACGGATCAGGCTATTGTCGTGGCGCGCCTTGCTGCGCCCTGTGATACCGCGGCGATCGAGATGTGTTTTGATCAGTTCTTCGTGTGCCTTCACGACCCCGTCAGGATCGTCTTTCCAGTTGGTGTCTTTTAGAACCTCGTAGGCTTTACGCCAACCCTCAATCATGCTTTTTCCTGATTCATTGTCGCGATTGTGATACAGGAAGAACTTGTCGGTTGTTAGCAGCTTCGTGAAGACATCTACATCAGCTTCGACAATGCCTGCAACCACTCGGTCTGCCTCGTTCACGAGATGCCCCGGGGTTTGGTTGCTACCGCGTCCAGGGTTGATGTAGAAGCCATCGCTTCGTTTTAGGTCCTTGAATACCTTGAGGGCAGCCGGGTAACCAAAGAACTCACGAAAAAAGCGAATGATCCGCGGGTGAGATGTCAAGCGAGGTGGGATCTTGTCGCGACTGCCCCACGCCTGATCAATTGCGCCGCGGTAGTAATCTGTGTCTTCGAGCAAGCGAGTCACTTCACGGAGGTAGTCGTCTTTTGTTAGCAGTTTGTCTTGTTGGGCAGCTTCGGTGAGTGTCTGATCGGGCCCGCGATCACCGAGAGCGTAGGAGATGGCAAAGCTTGCTTCGCGTGGCGTAAGTCTGCGACGTCCGTGCTGGTCAACTTTACCGCCACCAAATTCAATGCGATAAAGAAACTCAGATTCCAGTAGCACGCTTACCAGCATCTGGCGCAACCCGTTAATGTTTCCGCCAAGGTTGATGGACGCTTGTGTCAACGCAAGGTACTTTTTAAGTTCGGATTCATTCGGCGTTCGCTGTAACACTCGTGCGAATTGAGTATCGATTGCCGCGATGATATCAGCGTCTGTAGGCTTACCGTCCTCGAGGATGATCTTTTCAAATTCCACAGGTGTGGTCTTGGGGTACCACCGATCCTTGGGATTGGGAAAACCGTCGGCGGTGATGTCGCCTTTCTTTATTCGAGCGGCAATAATTTGCTTTTCGGCGATCCACTTGGCGTTATCCAACATCACAAGCAACGTGCCACCACCTAATGTTCCAAGGTCGTAATCGCGGACGCCTGAGTGGTCAGGTAATACAAATGGGTTGGTGACGCCGTAAAAACCGTTTTGCCTCGTATTGGTAAGGTCGCGACCTTCGAGAGCAAATACATTGACAACTCGTTCTTCGAAGATCCGAGGGCTTATTAGCCAGCGTCGGGCAGGAGTGTAAGCAGCAACTGACTTCTGGCTGTTAAACAGCTCTTGATGGTTGACGTAATTGCCAAAGTCTGGATAACTCAGCTTCTTGTCAAGTTCCGAGGCATTGTGGTTTCGCAAGGTGGAACGAATCCAAGTTGTGAGAACCTTGCGATCTTCGGCATTGGGCTGACTAGCGTCTTTGGGCGGCATCAGTCCAAAAAACAATTGGTCTTGGGCTTTGTTCAGTAGCTCAAGTTTTGCACCTGTTTCAAGCTTCTCGATCCCATCAAATTGGACAGTCCCTTCGGCGGTGTCGTTGTTGTGGCAGTCAAGGCAATGGGTTGCGAGGAGCGCCTGTATGTGTGGGGGGACAACAATTCGGGCCGCGGTTTTTGCGCCCGACACAGAATCATTGATCGCAAAGATGGACGTAGCATCGCATGCCGTCGCCACGATCACCGCGAGAGTCAATCGATAAAACACGCTTGGGTTTTTGTTTCTGTTGTGCATGATGGGGAATGCAGAATGTTACTTTGGCTGCGTCTGGAATTCTATTGTAGTGTATCGAGCCTAGTTTTCAGCGAGGTTGCTGCATCTGACTTCAGTTTCCGAATAGCTTCATGCTTATTTTCGTTTCCCGTGGGATCATGGTGCGTGGCGTTGTATGCGAAGTTGATGCTGTCCGTCCGAAAGCTGGTAAGTGGTTAGCACGGCATGCCGTTGACTTGGCGGTTGCCCTTCGGCGGTCGACGTCTGTGGCGACAAAGGCAGGCCCACGCGGACTCAGATTGGCCTGGATCTCGGTTCAATCCCGATCGAACAGGGGCATGCTTGGCCACGCAACTCAAAGGTTCAGCGGGCATTTGGCGAAAGGCGAGTGGATTTGCAGAAACGAGCTGATGATGGGGTGTGCTAATGGTTTGATTTTCTTTTCTTTTTCAATTCGTCCAGCAGCAGCCTGCCATCGCTGTTCGCATCGATCTCTTTGAACCGTTTGGTCAGGGCGGGGACGTTGCGACCTTCCGGTTTACCTATGAATTCCTGCAGAGTGATCACTGCGTCTGCATTGCGGTCCCGATTCTTGAAGAATTGATCTGCCGACCGACGGGTCGGCGCTGGAGCAGGATTCTGTTGCGCGGATTTGGATATTTCTTTAAGCGGAGTCTTGGGGGATTTACCGCCAGGATATTCAGTGTTGATCCCGGAGAAATGTTCGATTAGCTCAGATTTGAGGGAAGCGTAGACCTCGGGGAGTTCCGTGCTTAGGTCATTTTGTTCGACGATGTCTTTGCTGAGGTCGAAGAGGGCAAGATCGGTGTGCTCCAATTCGGCGACGAGGGCGCGCCAGTCCGGGGAGTACTCTCGCCCGAGATCGCTCCAAAGTTTGTAGTTACCCTTACGCAGACCAACGTTTCCCCAGAGCTCAAAGATCATCGTTCGGTCGGGGAGAGTTTCCTTCCCGGTCGTACGCATGTGTGGCATCAAAGACACACCATGGACTGGATTTTTGCCATTCATTTCTGGAACCGAGATCGTGGCCGCGTCCAACATGGTGGCAAAGAGGTCGCAGTGCATCACCTGATCATTCGAGATCACGCCCTTGGGCAATTGGCCTTTCCAGTTCATCAGCAGCGGTACGTTTAGCCCGCCTTGGTACGTTGACGCTTTACCTCCTCTGAGCGGTCCGTTGTTGCCGGGGAATCTGCCACCTGCTGCGTTTTCCTCCATGGTGCAACCTCCGTTGTCACTGACGAAGACGATCAGGGTGTTTTCGGCAACTTTCAGCTCATCCAGCAGGTCGATCAATCGGCCAATGTTGTGATCCATGTGTTCAAGAATGGCGACGTAGTCGCTGCGCAGAAAACTGACTCCTCGGTCGAGGGTTTTCTTGATCCAGGGCTCGGGCGCAGAGGCGGGTTTTGATTTATCGACGCGAAGCGGACCGTGCACGGCGTTGTAAGCGAGGTAGCAGAAGAACGGTTCACCCTTGGCGGTGTTCTCTCGAATGAACCCTTCTGCCCAATCAGTAAACAACTCAGTCGCGTGTCCTTGGGAAGTGCGGTCGGGCTGGCGATTGTGCATGAACTTGGACCTGCCGGGTTTGATCCAATACGGGTGCGATCCACCGAGAAAGCCGTGGAACTCGTCGAAGCCGCGGTCGCTAGGAACTTCTCCGTTGAGCGAGCCCATGTGCCATTTGCCGAAGGCGCCCGTTTTGTAACCGGATTCTTGAAGATGCTCCGAAAGCATTTTCACGTCGCGTTTGATCCCACGATATCCAGGCGATCCCAGCGGTTGTTGCCCGGGGCCACGCCACATGCCATTCTCGGATGAATACTGACCAGTAAACATGCAGGCACGCGATGGCCCGCAAAGCGGGACGGTGTGGTAGTTCGGAAACCGAACGCCCTGAGCGGCCAGAGATTCCAACGTCGGAAGTCGCACCTCAGTCTTATCCCAGTTCGACGGTAAATCCCCCCAGCCATGATCATCGGAAACGATGAACAGAATGTTGGGCCGAGCGGGTTGTGATTCCGGGGCTGAGATGACGGCTATTGGTTCTTCGGCGCGGGCTATGTTCTGCATCAGCAAAAGCACAGCAATGACTGTTGTCGGAAATTTCACTTCAAGGTTTCCTTGGCGATGTGGCTGCGTTTACTTCGTCTTTTTCAAGGCTGGGTCATAACTAATATTACATTTGACGAGGCGTCTGTTAAGAACATCCATGATAAACAGCTTGTCCTTCCATACCGCCAAGCTGGAAATGCTGCCCAGTGGTAGCTCGGGATGCGGGTACGCGCTACCCTTTCCCTTGCAGTCTGCGTTTCCATAACTACCGAATTCACCAACGAGCTTGCCCGTCATGGTATCCACAACCTGGACGGTGTGTTTGGTCGCCATGTAGATGTAGCCTTTGTCGTCCAACGCTTGATTCACCCGGTGGGTGCTACAAATGCAGTGCGGGTTCGGCGGGATGAAACCCATTCCATGATCACCATCCCATGGCTGCGACCAGACCGGTTCTCCGCCGGTTGACGCAAACTTGGACAGAGCAAAAGACCTCATCGGAGACCGCTTGGGTGCTTTGGCATCGACTCGGTTGACACGCTTTTCGGGAGCTATGCCGTCGGCGGGAATATGGACGATGTACAAGTAGCCTTCCTTATCAACCTGAATTCCCTTCACGCTGGTAAGATCAATCAACGCTTTGTGTTTCAATTTGCCGGTGGAGTCATAGACGTCGAGTTGCCGGTGCAAGGCATAGTTCGGCAACATCAGCCCCAGTTCCCTGTACCGATCCTGCTTGTTCATGTAGTAGATGTTACCTTCACGATCCACGTCCATCCCTGAGTAAACATCCCACCAGCACGTCAGTTGTTTCCTGAGATGGGCTCTTTTGTAGAACCTGCCTTTCACGGGCGTCGCATCGACAAGCAGTTCATGCGTTCCGGTGGCCGCAAAAGGAATCGGTTTGCCAGTGCGGTCATACCGCAGAACGCTCACACCATCCTCACCGAGTTTCCAGCGGTATACCCTGCCATCCTTTCCGAAGACGGAATCCAGAAACAGAGGTTCCTCTGGATGAGGAAAACCGCGTTCAAGATTAGTGGCGCCCCACGGCGAGATAAGTCCGCTTTCCTCGATGTCAATGAAGTAGGGATCCCACTTCTTGAGAATGTTTCCGTCTTGATCGAGACGATAGACGGTGCCAAACTTTTTGTGGCGGTACCTGGCGTCGTCTTCCACATACACGTGGCCCAGTTCAGGATCGATATTCAGGATGGGCATACCACTGTCTTGTCGCGGGTTGGACAAGGTGTCGCCATCATCCTGCCATTGCGCTTTCAACGAAAGGTCGTCGCCTGACAATTGTTGCAGGCTTCCGGGACCGTCGCCGTTGGCCACCCAGACCAGGGGGGGCGACACGCCGGCATCGACAGTGATTTGCATCACATAGGTATGCACGTGGGCGGATGCGGCCAGCAACTCGGGTGCATTCCAGCTTTTCAGCTTGATCACTTTACGCGGCGGCGGAGTCTCTTCAAAGGCCGCCGTATGCAAGGCATCCTGGACGAACCTGATGCTACCTTCCGTTCTCAAGTCTTCAGGCCTCTGTTGGGAACCGATCAGAACATAGAGGCATTGGTCTCGATCGATGGCCAACGCAGTCGGGTCCATGATGGGTTGCTTCTTTCCCTGATCCAGATAGTGCGTGATCGATGCGACCTGTTTGCCGTCTAACGTGCAAACCCGCAAACGATCGTTGCCCGCATCGGCAACGATCAGATGCTCGCCGTCGACGACAATTCCACTGGCCTCTTTGAAGCCGCCTACCAAGCCCGTTTTTTCAACTTCCGGGCCGGGTTTCAGTCCAAGTTTCCATACATAACTACTTCTGTCACCCTCGACCGGAAAGTGATAACGGGCTTTGTTCACACCACCTTCCAGGTTGTAGTGGTGGTACCTCGACTCAAATGAACTTTGACCTCCCGATACATAAAGCGAACCGTCGGGGCCAAAATGGAAATAGGGGTAGCGAAGGGAATCAAAGGGCAGGTAATTCACGATGGCACTGCCCCGTCCTCCGGTGTTATGCACCGCAAAGCCCGAATTCCAACCCTCTTCAGGAAGGCTGCCATCGGGTGACATCCTCATCAGTTTGCCCCGGTAGAGATCTGAGATGACAAGGTCACCATCGGGAGCCAACGCAATCTTCTTGTGAGAATCCCAGAAGGAACCATAAAACGAGGGTTCTCCCCAGCTCAGATCAAACTTGGGAACAATCAACTCGGTTCCGTTCTCCCGCACGACCTCTTGGCATATGTCCCGTACGTTGGAATAAGGCAGGGTGGGATTCAGCGGCATGATGGTTCTCTTGTACGCTCCGCTTCGATCAAAGACACGCACTTCCCCCACGCCTCCGACTCTCTTGGGTTCGCATAGCACAAACAGTTCACCTTTCTGCTCGTCAACCGCGACATCCCAAATGATTCCACAAGCGTGAGGGTCACCCTCGAGAAAGAACTCCTCAAGTTCCAGTTTGACTTCGCCCGTTGTGCCGGGATGCGTAGAACCCGAGGATAGGTCGATTGCCTGCTTTTGATTTTCATCCTTTTGCTCTGCCGATACCCAGCCGGGGTAAGCCATCAGGACCACAATGGCTGCTTTCATACACTGAAAGACGAACGTTTTTCTGTCTCGCAGATTGAACAACATCCCACCAAGGGCTGCGACACGTAAAATATTGAAGCTGGTTTTGAGGTATTTGATTGAGTTCATTTCTTCCTCTCTCCCGTTTTCTTGTCTTTTTCGGCTTGGAGGGCTTGGTTCTCGTTCTTCCTTTTTTGAGCGCGTTTGCCTGCGGCCGTTTTCGTTTCCTGTTCAGCCTTAAGGGCTTTAAGTTTTTCGCCTGTGGGAACTTTCATGGTCGGTTCGCCTTCGAGGTAGCCCAGCGAAGCCAAGAATTCGTCGGTGGCGATCATCGTACGTTCCCGCCATGGAGATTGGTTGAAAAAACCGTGTTTCCCGCCTTCGGCTGTGTACTTGTCGGCTCGAAAGCCGAGCTCCCTGGCCTTGGCCCACCAGAGATCGCCAAAGGCTTTAAGTCTGTCGTTGGTCCCAAACATGACGATGGAAGGCGCGGTGTCGGGTTTGACGTGAGAGAGCGGAGAGATCTTTGCCGCGATTTCTTTATCTCCGTTGACGCGACTGGCAAGCCCTCCGTGCATGAAGGAAAGAACTGGATTAAACAGGACCATGGCCTGGGGCTTTGTCGAGATCGACAGGTCGGCGTTATCGGTCTCGACGCTTTCGGGGATGATCGCGCAGGCCGCAAGGTGTCCTCCTGCTGAACCGCCCGCAGTGATCAGTTTCTGGGGATCGATTCCGAGTTCCGCCGCGTTGGCCCGCACCCATCTCACGGAGCTGCGGGCGTCTTCGACGCACTTATCAGGCGTCACGCCGTCTTTGCTCTTAAGTCGGTATTCGACGCGGGTGCTAACCAGACCGCGGCTGGCGAAATACCTGGCTTGGGCGGCGAAGGCCCTGACCGAGCCGCCGTTCCATGAGCCGCCATGGAAGAAAATGATGACGGGGCGCGTGTCAGTTTTCTGCCAGCCGGGCGGGAAATCGACATGCATCTTCAGTTTTTTCTCGCCGATGGTTTTGTAGACGTACACTCTTGTCGACAAGTCGCTCTCGCCTTCTTGGGCAATGGCTTGCATGGTAACGCAAACCGCCATGATGAACGTGATTAAAACAATAAGCCGGGTCATGGATAAAGTCCCCTCTGTCGGTTCAGGAAAAAGCAGTTTCGAATTTGTTGTGGACGACGTTACGAATCCCATTCGTACTGGTGAATGGTGGCACGTTTCATCGTTGGAACTATTGGGCCCTCGGTTTGCGTTTAGGCACTTCATACGTAACGCCGGAGGGTTCATGATGAGTGGGCAGCGATTTGCGCATCTTCTTTTTGATCGCGGCGTATTCAGGATTGCCCGCTAGATTCTTCCACTCCCACTTGTCCTTTGCGTGATCGTACAGTTCCTCCGAGCCATCTTTGTAGACGATATACCGGTGCTGCTCGGATCGAACGCCGTAATTCCTATATCCAAAAGTGGTTACTGTCGCCTCATTCCATTCCGCCTCTGGATTTTTCATCAATACAGAGAGGTCGTTCCCTTCCAGTTGGGCTGTGGGAGGCTTGCACGCGGTGAGGGCGGCCAGTGTCGGATAGATGTCCAGCAAGTTCACCGGCCGAGCACAGGTCGATCCAGGCTGAGTCACTCCCGGGACGACCCACAGGAGATTCACGCGAGTGGCTCGCTCCCAGAGCGAGTATTTTCCCCAACGTCCCTTTTCGCCATGGTGGAATCCGTGGTCGCTCCATAAAACGATGATGGTGTTATCTGCGTATTTCGATTTTTCAAGAGCCGCAACGATCTGGCCGACGAGTTCATCCACCATGGACGTGCAGGCGAGATAAGCCTGAATGGCGGGCTTCCATTGTCCTGTTTCCCTGATTCGTCGCAGCCACGGATTGTGGGCCATTTTGGCATGGGCAGCAGGGACATCGTCCAAGTCGTTTTCCTTGAAACCCTCGGGAAGCTGGATATCCTCCAAAGGGAAGCGGTCAAAGTACTTTTGAGGTGCGTAGTTGGGCAGGTGTGGTTGGAAGATTCCCGCTCCGAGAAAGAAGGGCTCCTGCAACTCGCCAGTGAGCAATTGTTCTGCCGCCCAATTCGCGGTTTTGCCATCGGGATGGTCATCGACGGTTACATCAGCACGAAGGGGACCCCAGTCCGCCGTTCTCGTCCAACCACCCAGTGGAAGCTTGGAGGAGAACTTGAGGCCCTCCCAAGAAGGAAGGTCCTGCGTTTTGCTTGGGAAATAATCATCAAAGCCCCGCCCCTTGACCTCGTTGTTGAAGTGGTAGCCGTGAAAGAGTTTTCCAGCGCCGCAAACGTAATATGCGTTTCGCTGGAAAAACTCAGGTAGAAGAACCGAACTGTTCAATATTGGGTTATGTATCAGAGAGCTTTTGTTGATGTAATTACCTGACGTTGACGGCCTGATCCCGCTCATGATTGCAGACCTCGAAGGACCACAAGCGGGGGCAGCACAATGCGCGTTGGTGAACACCAATCCGCGAGAAGCAAGCTTGTCCATGTGAGGTGTCTTGGCCTGCGGATTGCCTTTCAGCATGCCGGTCCAGTCATTCAGGTCATCGATCGCGATGAACAGGACATTCGGCTTTGTGGCTGTGGGGTTCGCAGCTGTCCCGACCTCTGTATGAAGCATCCAGCAGAATAACGACAACGTAGGGAGTAGTATTATGGAACGCAGCAGGTAGTTCATTGATAAGCTCTCTTTGGATTCTGAATTGCAAAAAGCGGAGTTGAAATCCGCGATGCATGCACTGGTTTCAGCTTGCAACACACCATGAGTGTTTTCAATCATGTGGTGGCCATGATCCGTCTGAACAGATTGTGAGTGATCTTTTGAACGCGCTCATCGGGACCTTGTTGGGCCACCCCATGACGCCGAGGATTCAGGTGCCCCGGAGGACTGGACAGACCATTGGCCCACCAGATCGTAGCCGCATTGAAGACGATGTTGTCTTGAGGGCCGTCATAGAGTGTGGCGGTATAACGCCCCACTTTCTTTTTGTTGACCGTCGCGTCTCCTTCGGCGACGACGTTCATGCCCGGCAGATCCATTCTTGGGGCACCGTGCCACTCCCATCCCACAAGGCCTTTGATGGAATCGCCTTTCTTCATTCCCGTCCCTGCGAACAGCCAATGGTCTGACATCGCACAGGTCCAATCGCCGGCACCAAGTCCTCGACCGCTGCCTTCTCGATCCAAGCGTCCTCCCATCAGAAGGGCGCCATCAGGTCCCATCGTTGGGGAAAATGTTTTGTCGTTAAGTGAGCGGCTAAGAAGCTTTCGCCGCTGTGCTTCAGACATATTCTCCGGCAGCGGCAGAAACCACCCCTCACGACGGATATTCCGGTTCGGCGTACCGTCGCTCGAGGGCAACATGGGAACAACGCATAGAACGGAGTTCCCCCCGAAGAAAGCGAGGCTGACTCCTGCGTCGCGTGCCTTGATCGCATTGTCGTACATGTCAAGGCTCCAGTATTCGTCGTGACCCACTGAAAGAAAGCCCTTCGCGCGGAGAAGACCTTTGGGATCGGTGTGGGTGTCAACGTTGGAGATGTAGGACACGTCGTACCCGTGCTTTTCCATCCAGTACGCAAGAGGAAACTCCCACGGCAGGTACTCACCGCTGCCGCCTGAATTCTTCAAACGGTTGACCGGATGCGTAAAGAGACCGTAGGGACGCTCAAAACTTACCGTGCCACTCGGCACGCCAATGCTTGTCCCGTTGTCGTGTTCGGTGTAGATCGAATAGTCCATTGGCCAACGGTTGTATGCTGACCACGTTAGATCGCTGCATTGGAAAAGAAAGTCGCACGGGCGGTCATCGCGAATGATGAAAATTACATAACTCTGGATGCCGTTTTTTTGTGCGGTCATCTTTCCCAAATAGACACCACTGGGCCAGCTCTCTGGAATCTTCAGCTCCACGGTCGGTTCCCACTGGCATTCTCGGGCGTAGTTCTCTCCATCGGAGGGAACTGCCTGAGTGAAAGCCTTGAGCGACTCAATCGTCTTCATCAGCCGTGCGCCCTTGCCGCCGTAATAGCCAGTTCTGAAGATCTCCAGTTTGAAATCAGACGCCGGATTTGCACTTACCATGATTTGCAAGGTCTCGCCCGCCCGAACGCTGTTTGCATTGCAGTAGCCTTCGATCTGCTGGCAGCGTCCGTTGTAAAGGATCTTGTTGATCTTGCCGGGGACGGTGCGAGTTTTGGTCAGCATCCAATCGCGAGTGCCAGGTTTGCTGTTTTCGCTTCGGACCAATTCAGGTTGTGCAGAGTGCGACTCGGATGCTTGCAGAATTGTGGGCACGTTTGCTGCTGACATCAGACCCGCGCTAGCTGCTCCCTTGATGATGGCTCGACGGCCTACCGGTCCAACCGAATCTTCCTTCTTGTTCACGATGAACTTCCTCGTAAAAGCTTTTTGGGGGTAACTGTGGTTCACCTGTCTGGCAATGCAATCGAGATTTATTTTGAAAAACTAATTTTGCTCAAACCGGTGGATTTATCGATTGCGTCTTGGCTGTCCGTGATCGCGTTGCCATTGTGTATCGCACTGATTCGTTAGGCAGATGCATTAAGTTCTCCGTAATCTTTTGCTGAACGTATCATGTGCGTGCACCGGCGAAGAGAGTGAAACAATCACTAAAACGAGCAGAATGTTTTTCATGACCGGCATGCTTGCGGTATCAGGTAAGCGTGGCTGCATCTGTCGTTGCGGTTAATGGAGAACACCGTTCACAGAAACACGGCTGTCTGGGAAGCGGATGTCTAGCCACGGAAGAGAAGATCAAATTGCTTGAAAAACTCAAGGCCGCAGCAGTCAAGCAAAGAGGAATCTATTTCACGCCTAGGTGTTTGAAGAAAAAGTTGATCATGCTGATTTCCGGGTGCGGTTGCAGGCCAAGGGCCGGAGCGATCGCTACTGTCTGCATTCCAACCTGATCTGCCCGCTTCTTTAAACATGCAACGTGTTCGGGGTGATGGTTCCTGTGGTTTTGGTCATTCCTCGCAACCGGTCCGCCTCGCATATTGTTCTTCATCCAGATTGGCGGGTCATCCGAGGACATCCACGCCAGCATGTCACGTTCTTTCCGGATTGCTTTTCCTTTTTCCGAATTCAGTTCGTTCATCGACTGAACTCCGTAGGCAACCAGAATATCCGGCTCGCTGGCTTTTTCCATTTCGGGGGTCCACGGTTCCTTGAGCGGTAGGATGTCTTTCCATTGCAGGACGTCGTAAGTTGCCTGCGTTCCCATCAGCCCCCCGACGACAAGGCGGGAGGACTCGCGCTGCACCGGGTCGGCACTGTTAGGATCTGCCATGTCGTCGTGACACGCCAGCCAGAGCGTTGTGCCGGCCCCTGCTGAGCCGCCGTAGGCCGCGACCCGCTCCTTGTCGATATTCCATTCCTCGGCATGATGGCGGATAAACTGAATTGCCCGTTTGCTGTCGTGCAGGCAGGCGAGGATCCCGCGTGGGTCCTCGTCGCGAAAGCGGTAGTTGATCGAGGCAAATGATACGCCTTTCGCCAGGCACGCTTGCAGTTCCGCGCAGCCGTGATACTTCGACTTGTCGCCGCCCTTGAACCCGCCCCCGTGAATGGCGACAACGATCGGCGTCGGTTCATTCGCGTCCGCCAGCCAGACATCCATCACGGCATTCTTGTGATCGCCGTATTGCAGATTGGCGTGGGTCGGGACGGGACCTTTAGGCCGGTTTTGGGTTTGCTTTGGCTTTTTGTTTCTCATTTGTTGAGCTTTTTCGAGACGCTCCCTGATGGGGGCGATTTCCTCGGCGGATAGGTCCCCGTCACCGTTGCGGTCCGCTTGCGGAAAACGCTTCAGGATTCGCTGCTTTTGTTGCGGCGTAAGGTCTTGGCCTGCCGCAAGCTGCGTCACGGCGAGGAGACCGCATGCAAAGGCGAGTGTCTTTAATAATCGTTGTCGCATCATCTCACGTTCTCTTGATAAGGGGTGCGTATGAAGAAGGGCTTAGCAGTGCGGTTCATTGAACCCATTCCAGTACCTGCCGCACGACAAGTTGCTGGGTTTCGTCCCAGGTCATTGAGGGCTGGGACGGATTTCCCCGGACCTGACTAAACCCGTGTCCCGCGTTTTTGACTTCGACCAGTTTCACATCGAGGTTGCGTTCTTTCGCTACTTCCTGCAAATGCTTGGACAGTTCAATCGGCACCGTGGGATCAGTGTCTCCATGCACCAGTAGAATTGGGGGACTATCCGATTTCAGATGCTGGTCCGCGCTGACGAGTTTCTTAATCTCCTCTGGGCTCATGCCATCAAAAGGCTTGAGCATCATTTCCGCTTTTGATTGGCTTCTTGAAGGGAATCTTTCAAGCCTCTTCTGCCAGAGTTCTGGAACAACGTACGTGGTTGCACCAAAGAATGAGATCGCGCCGATGACAGTGTGTTCGGTTCCCGGTCCAGAGACCTCGCCTGACAGAAAGTCACTTTCGGTCAACGCCGTGATCAGAGCTTTTGAGCCTCCTGCTGATGTGCCCCAGGTCACGAACTTGTTTGGATCGATGCCAAAACGATCAGCGTTCTTCGCCAAAAAACGCAACGCGTCTTTGCAGTCCTGGAAAAGGTGATGGAAGCCAAGCTCTTCACCTTGCCCGAATAATCGATAGTCGATCGTTGCGACTGCAATTCCTGCTTCGGTCAGCTCTTTGAGAATAAGAGAGCTTCTATTGTAGAGAGCATTTTTTGTACCACCTGTGTTGCCGCCACCATGAATATAAATGAAAAGAGGCGCTTTCTCGTAGACATCTGTTTTCGGGTAGATAAAGTCAAGACGGTTTCTCTGCTGCTCTGTATTCTCCCTGTATTCAACGTCCAGTTCGCTCTTGAGTCCGAGTTTTTCAAGCAGCACGCTGGGACCGGAGTTGCTGCTTCCAGATGTTTGGGAGCCGGGATTGGCTGGACGCTTGCGCTTGGCCCTGTTCCCGCCCTTCCTGTTCCCAGCCATTCTGAGCAGTCCCTGTTTTTCAGTCTCTGAAAGTGTGCCATCGCCGTCACGATCGACTTGGGGGAATCGCTTCAGTATTTGCTGCACCACGGCAGCTTGTTCCGGGGCCGAAAGCACACCATCACCATTTCGATCGGCCTGCGGATTGGTACTCAGGATCTTTTGCGCAAAGTCGTCATTCGAGACTGCACTTGCTGTGCCTAGCAGTGTTGTAAAGACGAGGAAACTGAAATAGATTTTCGGCATGACGGGCTCTCTTTTTTGAAAATTGTGTGGTGAGTTGCAATGCGTAATGTGCTTTTGTGCCGGCGGTCACCGTAACGCTGCTTTGACTTCATTGTCTGTGACAACTCCATCACCATTTGCATCAAGTGCCTTGAATATTTGGATGTGTTTTTTGGCGACCTGAGATTGCAGGACGCGACCATCGTAGTCGCTATCGAGTTTGCGGAGTGCATTGACAACGGCATTTCGAGGGACTGTGCGTCCACCGATTTGTAGTGTGGAAGTTTTAGGCCCCGATGGCGAACGACCATTGCTTCGTGATTTCGAACGACCGGGTTTCATCGCGGCTACTGGTTCGCCCGGTGTCGCCCCGGCTACAACGTATTCAATGTAACCGACATGCATTTCGTCTTCCGTTTGTTCACCCCACCGGACCACTGCCATCGGGTCGGGGTTTGCTGGATTTCCGCTGCTGTTGTCGAACCAACCAGTAAAACGGATCGTGTCACCTCGTTGCAGTGACAGAGGTTGCGCCAGTCGGTACAGCAGTTGCCAGTTAAAATCGTAGTGTGGGACGTCCAACAATGTTGTTTTGTGAGTGTCCGAGAGAACCTCGTAGCGAGCTGCTTTGCCTCGTAAGTGCATATGAGGCAAAAACGAGAGAATCTGTGCGTCATATGGAAGCCGCAAGTTGGCAAATACCTCGTGGTTTGCAGCCCCCGCGGGAATGCTGAGGTTCCGGTTTGCAATCGGCGCGACTTTGACTTCGTGCCGTGGTGGATCCTCCGAAAAGGTAAGACCGATCTGAGTCTGGTCCTGAGTCGACCTTCCATTGGGTGTGTAGTGCATTTCAAAACGCAGTTTTGCCCCCTTGGGTAGCCGTCTTGCGTAACCGTCTGGATAGATCCACGTGCTATTTCCAGGAGCATAGCCGGCCCAGAATTCGTTAATCTTTTTTTCTCCGCGTGACTCGGATTTGATTGAAACAATCACATGATGAACGACATCAAGCGCGGTTGGTCGAATTTCGATCGCCTTGACCCATTTGTCTTCCGGCAGATTGGTTTCCACGATGCTGTATTGATAGGGCATTGTCCCCGTCGCTTTGACCTGAATGGGGTGCGGCAAGCGGAACGTCGCATCGGGCTTGCCAATCAGCCAGCCATCGGGAAAGTGCTTGGTGAGAGGCTTGTCTGCCGGGTCACCTTCGGGGACGCCTGCATTGATCCAGCTCATGAGGTCGTCTTTTTCGGCAGCGGACAGCGAGCGGTCGTTGGCCCAGTGCAGTGCGTGGGGGCCGTCATGCTGTTGATCAGCGGTGGGAGCCGCAAACCAGGGTGGCATGATTTTCCGCTCGACGACGTCCGCAATCATGCCAGCATAATCTTTCACGGCATCGTAGCGTTCGAACGCCATCGGCGCTGTGCCACCTGTCCGGTGACAGTCGAGGCAGTTTGCCTGAATGATTCTTGAGATTCGATTGTGGTAGGTGATCGGAGTGTCTGCCGCGTCAACAGATTGGTAGCTCAGTTCACAACCTGGGGATGTCGTTGCTTGGGTGGCAGGTGTCCGCCCTTCCAGTACGGCGTCCAACGCATCAACGAGAAAATCACGTCGTGGAGCTTGCAGGGCGTAACCGAATCCATACTGGTCGTCCACGGCTCCACGGTAGATGAGAGTCCTGGCCCGGTCGAGTACAAACACCTCAGTTGTAGTGTTTGCCTTCAGGGCGATGGGCAGTTCCCTGTTGGCATCTTGGACATAAGGTCCCCGGAAACCATGCGTCTGAACCGCGTCGGTCAAGTCTTGCCGTTGCTCAGACTGATTGGGATTAACGAAGATGAATTCAACATCCTGGCTGCGATACTGCCGTTCAATGCTGGCCAGCGTAGGGGCGTACTTCAGGCAGAGAGGACATCCTGTCCCGGTCATGGCGAATACGATTGCCGTTTTGTCAGCAAAGTCAGAAAGTGAATGCGTTCGTCCGGTAATATCTGTGAATGACAATTGGTCAATCTGTTTTCCGATGCCGTATTCACCCGGTTTGACCAACTGGGGACCACGCCTGACAGGTGACTCCGCCGGTTTTGTGCCGGGCTTCGCTTCCTCGGACCTGGTGACCTCAGCCAACGCGAGGCTGCTTCCGTCACTCGGATTTCGGTTACGTTTTTGGGCAGCCATGTTGAGTAACGCGTGCTTTTCTTTTGTCGAAAGGACGCCGTCGCCATCTGCATCTGCCTTGGGGTACTTGGCCATTGCCTGACGGCCCAGTGCTTCTTCCTCCTTCTCCGAAATGACTCCATCAGCGTTGGTATCCGCTTGGGAAAAGTGTCGGAGAATGCGTGTTCGGACGTCATCTCCTCTGTTCGCCTTTGCGACAGCAAGCAGACTGGCAATCACCATGCAGGCACAGAAAAGGGATAATGTTTTCTTCACTGTTGTTGCCTGGAAGCGGAGGATAGAAACAGGGTTTTTATGAACAGGTTTGTGAGTACCGACAATCAGACGTGATTCCTTGAACCTTCAACTCATAGACGTCTGAGTTTTGCATTGGGTGCATGACGCGGGTATTGGTACCAGTTCTGGTTCAGGGTCTCCGAGTTCAGAAGTTCGAGCGTCCTGCTGTTTTGATTGGTCCAGTGGGTCATTGCTTTGATGACGACACCAGTATCGGCATCCGCCCAGACTTCGATCGTCTCCGGGGCATTCACTGTTTCGGAACGCAATGTTGCGCGAATGTGGTGTTCAGGTGTGCCGTTCGGATTAACGAGTTCTATTTCATACTTTTGCTTGATCAACGAGAGCAGCCCGGTGATGTCCAGCAGCAACGGTTTGTTTGGGGATGTTGCCAGTCCAAGAATCCTTTGATTTGGAATTCTGCGTCGCAACGCAGGGGCAAGAGCCCGATAATCGCTGGTGACCCAGACCGGCCCGTCTGGTCGGGCCATCCAGAATTCACTTCCATCGCTTCCCATGATGTACGAACCATCCACTGGACGGATTACAAATTTTGAGCCCCCGCGTATGTTAAGCGTAAGTTCTTGTTCCAGAGCTTGGTCGTTCGGGTTACTGAGAGTCACACGGTAGGTGCGATCCACCAATTCCTGAGCTGCCAGTTGTGCTTTCCGCAGCACGCTGGCAGCGTTGACGCCGGAAGGCCACAGTGCCCATGCTGTAAGCAGTAGAACTGTGCTTGCTGCCGCCATCCATGAAGTGAAGACAGGTGGTATCCTCCGCGATGGTGATGATTCTGCGACCGTGGTTACTCGATGCTCGATATGGGATCCCGGACCATCTGCTGCAGACGCCTGTGGGACAGCGGCTGGTGCCAGAAATCCGTCGCGGCCGAGCGAATGCAATCTTCCCTCCATCCGCATCTGCGTACGGAATCTCGCCCTTGTTTCAGGGCACGTCGCGAGCCGTTGTGCCAGTTCACTTTCCTGTCGCTCTGTAAGGCTGTTGTCAAAGTGACCAATTATCAGAGCTTCCGTCTCCGGGGTGGACTTGTTTTTATCGCTCATTGTTGTACCTCCGACAAAGCGAGTCGACGCTGAGTGCATTTGTGGAGCATTTTTCTGATGCGGCTGAGTGCTCTTTGAATAGCAGCCGGCGTCGAATTCATTCTGCTTGAGATTTCGTCGAAGGTTGCATCATGTTCATACCGCATGGCTACCAGTTTCTTTTTTTCCTGTGGTAGTTCGTCCACGCACTTTTGCATCGCCTTTGCTTCTTCTTGCACGATTGAGGCAGTGGATTCATCCTCGCAAAATGTTTTCGAGATGGCTTCAAGCAACTCCGGTGCGATGGCTCGCCCGTGACGTCGAGCAGTTTCACGGGAACGGATTGCGTGTAATGCCTGTCTTCTTACGACTTCTTTCGCCCAAGCACGGAAATTACGTATCGCCTCATCGCTACTTGCCTTCTCGATGATGACAACCGCAGCGTTCTGGTAGACCTCTTCTGCTAATTCTGCATCGCGGGTGATTGCGTACAGATAACCCATGAATTCACTGCGGAGTTGCAGGTATTGTTGAATGGGTTGGCTTTCAGTCATAAGGTTTCTCTGGGTACCAAGTACGCCACTGGCTGAATTCAGACAGGAAATTCGCGAAAAAAGTCGGTATCGAACAAAATCACCTCAAAATGGATCGGTGATGACCAGAGTGGCCGTTCGTGGCGTGGCAGCAGGCATCGCGGAATTGGTGACGTTTCGTTCTGGATTGAAGTTTTGCAAGTCCAGACTCGTGGTCTCTGTTCAATGCAGTTTGCGGCCGTGCAGTTTGCGGCCGTGCAGTTTGCGGCGATTTTCAACTGATTTAATGCTTGGATGCCTGCTTGGCTCCAAAATGGTGCAGAACATTCATGAGTAGTTTGCCCAGGGCCTCATCGTGATAAACGCCCCAGGCGGTTGCGATGGAGCCGGTGTGGAAAACACGGCCTCCCTGTGGGCGTTCCCAGTAGATGATTTCGGCTATTGTTTTATCGTCGCCTATCCTTGGTTTATGGCCTTCTGCGTTGTAGTCGATCACCGCTCGAGAGTCATCGCTGCTGGCCACTGTGACGATCCCTTTGGGTTCGACCAGCTGTTTGATGGCCGGATCGGCAGTGGCTCGTTGTAATGTGGAGAGGCGGACATCAAATTCGTGGCCCACTGCCCCGGTGTTTGGGTTGATGAACCCAAACGTATCTCCTTTTTTCAGTCCAAGACGGTGCGGCGTGTTGAAAAGAAAGTGGTCAGGCTCGTCCACCTGATAGGGCTTGAATGCTCCCCCCCAGCCAATGCAGGTCAATCCGACCACTTTCCAAGCCGGGTAGCCACAGAAACGCATCAGGCTGCCACGTTTAAAATCGTGGCTGTGATAAAGCTCACCCACCTGAGCGAGTTTCCGTCCGCCTATTCCGGGGCCGTATTTGCGAACCTCCATGACTTCATCAGATTCGTCAAAGCTGACCCGCCAGAACATGGTGTTGCCGGAAAGGACGATCGCGTCGCCTCCGGCAGTGAGGTACCGATCGAGACCGTCATAGGCACGAGCTGACCAGTATTCGCTGTGGCCATTGATGACAACAGCTTGATACCCGCTCAGCAGCTCTGGGTTACGATCCAGATCACGATCTGTGATCACATCGTACTCGTACCCTTGTTGATCCAACCAGAGATGCAGGAAACGCTCTCCTCGCATCAAGTGACTGTAAGATTGATTGATATACGTTTTGTTGGGATCGGCTGCGGGCCATGGCAGCTTCAGTCCGATTTTATAAGTCGGCTGGCCGTTGCGATGATCACGGTAGCCACTGTAAGTGGCAGCGTCGGGGTGGGTGGTGGCAAGCCCTCCGGTGCCCATCAGAGTCATCTCCTGCCCATGATTCACAGGAAACGGTGCAGAATTGTAAGCAAGCCATGTGTTGGTCGACATGAGCACCGCCAGCGGTGCCTTGGGACGCGATTCAGGTCGCCGGACAATGAATGTCGTGAAGTACCGCATCGGCTTGCCGTCGATTTCAAAATCAAAACGGCCCGCGTAGACACCCGATTTTGAATCTTCAGGAATACGAAACCGTTGATTGACTTTCCAGCGTGCGTTGTAAAGTTCGTCGGATGCAAGCCTCAGCCCATGACCACGTGTGACGTCTTGGGTTGGGTCGTAGCTTGTGTCATGCCGGTCGATGGCGGCCGCATCAAAGCTTGGCCCGCCGATCATCCACGTTCCTCGATTGATGACTCGTCCATCGCGAGCATCGACACCAGCATCAGCGACGCGGGTTCCACGTTCTTCGGAAAATGGCCAGCAGGCGAGTACCGAATTTCCTTTCGGGATGGTCAGTCCGCTGTCCTTCACTCGCTGTTGTAGTTGATTTTGATCAAGCGCCCGGTCGTAGATCGCGACCATGGAGATATCACCGTTGTAGCTATTGTGCGCTCGACCCTTGTCTGCGTAGGCGCCGATTCGGAGGGCTGTTTTGCCGGGGCGGACGGGGCCAGTGAATGGCCACTCTGCGACGGGATTTCCGTCGATGAATACGCGTTTGACTTTCCCATCCCAGGTCGCGGCAACGTGTTGCCATTGCTGAGTCTTAAGCAAGCCCGGTTCGGTGTAATGCAATGAAGAGGCGGTGAACTTGCCACCACTGTCCGTATGGAATGCGATCTTGCCGTCATTGATCAACAGGCCGATCCCGCAATTATCAGGATAGTCATGTTGAGTGATCAGACCTTGCCAGCCGCTGAGGCTGAATGGGCGAACCCAGCATTCCAGTGTCATTGCATTGAATGGCCTCTCAGTTGGTAACCCGTTCACTACGTGGACATACGATCCAGGATGGATCGGCTGTGCATTTGCAGCGTTGTCTGGAAACGTTGCTAATACCGGATCGTTGTCGCGGTTTTCGGGTGCCGATCCGAGTTTCACCACGCTCAGTTTGTAGGGAATGCTGCTGCTGACGCGAAATTGAATATCGGTGCCGGCTGCGACGCTTTTCTGGGCATAGGCATGCAGGCCAGGTAATTTGATCGCTCGCTGTGGCGGGATGCGATTGCCGAGCTTTGCCGATGAGATCGGGCCAGACTCGGTGGAAAGGGTTGATTGTTTCAGGTACGCAACAATGTCTGCGATCTCCTGAGAACTCAGGACTTTATCAAGTCCCTCTGGCATCAAAGAGACACTGGCATACCTTGCCTGTTCGATGTCCTTGATACGCACCGGCTGCATGACGCCTGCCGCCGAGGCAAGAAAGATCTTGTTGACTGTTTCTTTGACAAGCAGGCCCGAGACAGCCCTGCCGTCCTCGGTCAGAACGTTCACGATTTCGTGGTAACGTGCGATGGAAGCACTGGGATAAACAATTGCTTCCAAGAGGTCACGTTCACTGCGGATTGCCCCAATCCTGGTCAAGTCTGGGCCTAATCGCACTCCTTGCTTCCCCTTGATGTGACAGGTGATGCATTTTGATTTATCACGGTTGCTAAACAGCTTTTCGCCTCGCTCGGCATCCGCCTTGGGCAGGAATGTGGCGAGTTCATCCAGACGTTGCTTTTGTCGTAAGGTTTCTTCTGGCGATAACTCGACGATCTTGGCAAGCTGGATTTCGGGGAACTCATCCGGTGTCACGTGCTGCAGTTCGACTTCCTTCATGCGTTGCAGTTGCTTGGTGGCAGGGTGTTGCAACGGAAGGTTTTCGAGTGCGTCGATTTCATACAGCCCATTAATAACAGCATGATTTAAAAACGGATCTGCTGTTCCTGAGTAGGTTTTCAACAGAGGCGTTACGGCGCGTTGGTCGCCGATTCTGCCGAGTGCCATCGCTGCTAGTCGACGAACTTGCGGGTCATTTTGTGAGAGTGATTGAATCAGCGGCGCTACGGCTTCGCGATCGCGCCACAATGCCATGCTGTGGATGGCTGCTGCGCGAACCTCTGTACTCTCTGCGTTCAAGAATCCGCGGATTGCATGTCTTGCGGTTTTGCCTGGAATGCGGTGCAGTGACCAGATTGCTGGGATTTTCGCGTTGGCCTTACGTAAACTTTCTATTTTGTCCACGCTTGCCAGTGCATCGATCGCACGGTTCACCACTGCGGGGCGTTGATCTGATAGCCATGACGGTTTCGGTTGATTCCAATCCAGCTTCAGTCCGCGAGGGTCATCTACTGCCGGAGTGTTTTTCTTTTGCAGTCGATAGATGGCACCGAGGATATCGGGCTTGGCAACTTTTGATGTTGGGCAGCAGATCATGTACCAACTGCCAGTGTCAGCAATGAGTAAGCTGCCATTGGCATCTTCGATCACATCGGTAGGATGGAAATCCGTTTGATCACTTTCCAGCAACGTGCTCGTTTGGGCAGAATAGGACGAATTCGATCGAGATAGCTGGTGTCTTGAGATTCGGCGCGTGTTGAATTCAGTACAGAGCAAGTCTCCTGACAAACCGCCATTCGGGTTGCGTGCCATCATCATTCCCGAGGGGGCAGCGGGCCCCAACTGTTTCAGGATTGGCAGCAAATCCCCCGTGTTGGGATGAGGGTTAAGGACGCGGGGATTTTTTCGACCATAGGTACCGCCGTAAATCGCGTGCAGGATTCCGTCGCGTCTTCCAGGTTGGGAAAGGTCAAAGAATGTACCACTAAGAAAACGTTCTCCTGTTTCACTGAATGCCAAGCCAACCGGATTGTTCATTCCACCAGTGATCACCATTTCCAGTTGGCTGCCGTCAGGGCGAGCACGATAAATATGGGCCGCGCTCGATTTCAACGTCTTTCCGTTGCTCAGTTCATGGTCTTGGGGAGCAAAGGCCCCTTTGCACCAATAGAAAAAACCATCCGGCCCTAAGTACGGGCCATGCATGTCATTACCGCAGCCCTCGATGGAACCGCCATCAAACCAGACCGTTCGCTCATCCGCTTTGTTGTCACCGTCGGTGTCGCGTAGTTTCCATATGTGTGGTGGGGCTCCGACATACACTGAGCCTTCGTGAACGAGGATCCCCTCAGGTAGTGGTAATTTGTCGGCGAATACACTTGATTCATCAAAGACTCCATCACCGTCATGATCAACCAAGCGTAGCACTCGATGCTGTGGATCTTTCAGTTGGACCGGGGCCTTGTCGGTGTTGCCCGAACTGTCAGTGACATAAAGTACACCCTGCTTGTCAAAACACATGTGGATGGGCCGCTTAACCAAAGGTGCTTCAGCAACACGTGTAAGTTCATATCCCGACGGAATGGTGAATGTATGAGGAGTGAGCACGATAGTCTCTTCGGCATCCGTCCCTTGCTGAAGACAAAGAGCAGCGAGGGCAAGGCAAAGATAGGAGCGGCAGAGACTAAGCATGAGAGGTGGGCAGTTGATCAGATGAGGGATTGAAAGGCGAATAGACTTATAAAAACCAATTGGTGAGTTAACGTCGAGCGGTGCAGGACATTATTGCATCCTTTCATGCTTTAGGCGGGTTAATGTAGCTTGTTTTGCCCAAGCAAGTGTTATTGCGAGGAGATGCTGTTGCGGAGACATCAAAATCGACAGGGGACGCAAAAATAGATCCGGCGTAGAGATCGGGATGAGCGAGTTATCCGCACGCATGCGACAAGCAGACAGTGTTTGCGCTGCCTCGCAGCGTGTTGTGCGTGGAAAAAAGTATACGTTTTGAAGCGCTGTATTATCGCCGTGAAAATTTGCAGCGGCCGGAATAGTCAAAACCTGCGTTCTTTGAACAGCACACCAGTGCTACCAGGTAAGAGTCGTGTTGGAGCGGAGCCTTTTGTGGCCAGACAGCATTCGACTTACATTAGACGCACATCGGAACAGTTGAAATCCTTGCTAGCTCAATTATTGCTGATTTGCATCTGAAAGAACGAGCTGCCTTGGCGAAAGCTCTTCGTTGTTTATGGGCAAACGAACGCGGGGTTCATGATTTATGCTTGCTTCTGACCCTGCATTGGTTTCGCGACGCCGAAGACGTTTCGAAAGGCGTTTGACCTTTTGCTGTGACAAAGGATCGTGCCGAGAAAGAATGAGCTTCGTGAGCTTACGCTCTTGCGTCACTGAAGGGCGGGCTAATTGGTTGTGTCAGGAGTCCACTCCTGCGTAATGTCGTCGGCATCACCGTGTATCCCGTTGGGGCCGGCGCTTCGTACCACGACGGTTTCAGGAGTCGATTCAATGCTGAATTCATTATTCCACGCGTCCGGTAGGATGTTGCCGAGGTAGGGACCCTTCCACTCTGCTTTCGACATCCCTGTAGGTGGCGATTTGAAATCAGAAATGTTGCTCACGTGTTGTCCCGTGTTGTAATGATATTTTTTACAACCAGAAATCAGTACTTTTATTGTTTCATTCGTGAGTCGTATGTAGATCACTGCACTGCTTCCACTTGCAGGTTCAGCAGCTTGATCGTCGCTGTTCGGACTGGGATCGCCTCCGCAACCGGTGATGCAGATGCAAGCAGCAAGGAAAAGCAATTTGGGTGTTCTTGTAGGTATCATGCTCTGATCCTGAGAAGAAAGAGTGATTTCGTAGACATTGAGGGGCGTTCCGGACCGATACTTGACGCGATTCGGTTCCCGCGAGTCTCCATGGTTGATAAAGCATGGTACCCGCATTAGAGAGATGAAGGTGGGTAAGTGCTTGTCAGCTTGTAAACGCAAGTCAGGTACGCGCTATGAGGGGTCCGTCTTTAACGGCAAAGCTCAGTCATGTTGGGCAATTCCCATGCTTGATGATCGTGGTGATGATATCTGGGTTGGGTCGAAGAAGGTGACTGTGCCTAAGTCGAGCCTGAGAAAGAGGTGGCTGTAAGTGTGAGCAGCGTCTCAGGTTGAATGGCAAATTGAGAAGTGGTTTTTTGAGTTAAAGACGATTGTTGGTGAAACCAAGGTGTTGGACAAACGCCTCAGGAATAACTGACCAAGACGTTGTGAGCAGGTGGGGCAGCGCGTCGAGATTTCGATTATGCTAGGGGGACAGGATTCCCAATTCTTGAGTTCCCCACCTCGCAAGCTGCCCGCCTGAATTTACAGCATGACGATCGTACGCATATCGCTCATTGTTATCTTGCTAGCGCCGACGGTTGTGTGGGCTGAGGTGGATTACGAACGTGATGTAAAGCCGCTGCTTAAAACGAAATGCTGGGCCTGCCATGGTCCCCTGAAGCAGGAGTCCGGTCTGCGTGTTGATGCAGGCAAACTGTTGAAGGTGGGGGGGGACTCGGGCCCTGCTGTCATACCAGGCAACGCTGCGCAAAGTCTCTTTTTGGAACGTGTGTCATCCACAGATGAACTTGAGCGCATGCCACCAGAAGGCGAGCGTCTCACCCGAAAACAAGTCGAGATGCTGAAGCAGTGGGTTGATTCAGGGGCAAATAGCCCGGCTAACGAAATCCCACAGTTGGATCCCCGTGATCATTGGGCCTTTCAGGAAATTCGCGAGGTGAACCTCGCAAGTGATGTTCATCCAGTTGACTTCTTTGTTGAGCGGAAATTGCGTCAGGCGGGATTGAAGCTGGCATCCAGAGCTGAACCCACCACTCTGTTGCGACGACTGTATTTGAGTATGCATGGGTTACTTCCTTCCGGTGAGGAAGTTGCTGCATTGGAAGCCAACCCCAAGACATTTGTTCAGGCTGTTGACCGGGTATTGAGCAGTGAACGGTATGGGGAGCGTTTGGGCCAGTACTGGTTGGACATTGTCCGGTATGCCGACACGCACGGATTTGAAGTCAACACGGCTCGTCCCAATGCGTGGCCATATCGAGATTACGTCATTCGGGCATTCAATCAAGACATGCCGTATGATCAATTTGTCAGAGAGCAAATCGCGGGTGACATTTATGGAGAAGACGTAGCGACCGGTTTCTTGGTCGCCGCGCCAGTGCTGCTACCCGGGCAGATTGGAAAAGACGATGCGTCGAAACGGCTCGCGCGTCAGGATTCGTTAGATGAGATTGTCGTCGGTACAAGTGCAACGTTTCTCGGACTCACGCTGGGTTGCGCGCGTTGCCACGATCACAAATTCGATCCACTCACCCAGGAAGACTACTATTCCATGCAATCTTTCTTTGCGGGGGTTCGTTACGGCGACCGCGAGGTGAGAGGGAAGGATTTTGAAAGTCGACAGTCCCGCTTACGCGCGGTCTTGCCGGAAATTGAGAAAATCAAAGCAATGGTCTCGAAACATGAGCCGGTTGCACGCACCAGTCGGACTCTCATTATAGACGAAGCAGATGAGGAACTGACCACTCACTTTGTGAAATCCAATGGTCCCGGCAAAAATCCTTCTGGTGCAAAGCGAGGCTACGCCGATGACGTCGGTTCGATCAATCGTTTGCCAAATTTCAGCCAAGGGTACACGTGGTGGAATAATGTTCCCGGCCAGAATGTCATGTCATTCAATCCGGATGTTGAAGGAAAATTCAATTTGTGGATTTCGTGGGGCGCCCATGGAAGCGGAGTGCATACGCGGGACGCGCGATTTATTCTCGATCAGGATGGCAAGCTTGATACGACAGAGGATCAGAAAGAGATTGCAACGATTGACCAATATTTCGTTCGAGGTCAATCGCAAGGTGAAACCGAACGTGTTCCACTGTGGAGTGGTCTGCGTCATGTCGGCGAACACGAACTGAACAAGAACAGTCGGCTTGTGTTACGGGGCGGTGAAACAGGAACGGGAATCACGGCAGATGTTCTAGTGCTGCAGGAAATAGAAGAATCGGGCGATACTCCAAAACTGCGTGTTCCAGTTGATTTTCGGATGAACACCGAGCGTTTCGAGGCGATCAAATCTAGCCGGGTTCGCTTCACTTCTCTTGCAACAACAAACGACAACCGTTACGAGCCTTGTATCGATGAACTGGAAGTGTTCGCGGCGGGGACGACAAAGAATGTTGCACTCGCATCGCTGGGAGTCGTGGCGACTTCGTCAGGAAATTCCGGTGATTCCGGGAAGCATCAGCTCAAGCACGTGAACGATGGGCAGACGAGTAATGACAGAAGTTGGATATCCAGTGAAAAAGGGAAAGGATGGGTTCAGCTTGACTTCAATGAACCGGTTGTGATTGATCGCATCGTCTGGGGGCGAGATCGGACTGGGAAATTCAAAGATCGTTTACCCATTCACTATGAGATTGAGGTTGGCGACGAGCAAGGAAACTGGAAGACGGTCGCAGGATCGAGTGACAGACTGCCATTTGGCATAAAGTTTGACGAGGCTTCCACTCGGTTGCGGAATGCCGCCGGTGGTGCAAAAACTGATCTGATAGAGGTCGTGCAAGCACTTAAGAAGTTGGAAACGCAGCGGGCTGACCTGGAAAAAAAAGAAATGGCCTACGCCGGGGTTTTTGCGGATCCCGACCAAACGCATTTGCTGTTGCGTGGAGATCCCGAACAGCCAACTGAGATCGTTCGGCCGCGAATCCCTGAACTGTTCGGTTCGGTTGACTTGCCTGAAAATCTAACGGAGAGCAAGCGACGCGACACACTCGCTCATTGGTTGACCCAGAAATCAAACCCTCTCACCGCCCGTGTGATTGTGAATCGTGTTTGGCAATTTCACTTTGGCATCGGGCTTGTGGAAACGTCAAGCGACTTCGGGCTCAATGGGACCCAGCCATCTCATCCTCAATTGTTGGATTGGTTGGCGAACGATCTGATGGAGAATGATTGGTCACTTAAGCACCTTCACAAGCGAATTCTGTCATCGAGAACGTGGCAGCAATCGAACCGAATAGATATGAAGGCCAAAGTTGTTGATGCGGACTGCCGTTTGCTGTGGCGTTATCCGGCGCGACGAATTGAGGCGGAAGTGATTAGGGACACGTTGCTGCAAGTCAGTGGGCAACTGAATTACAAAATGGGTGGTCCGGGTTTTGACTTTTTCAAGTCACGGGGAGGATTGAGCGGTTTTCCGCCCGTTCAGAAGTTTTCGGAGAAAGGGCTGCGTCGTATGGTTTATGCCCACAAGGTTCGGATGGAGCCCGTTCCAGTGTTTGGTGCCTTTGATTGCCCCGATGCCGGACAACCCGCGCCGCTGCGAAGTCGTTCAACCACTGCCATTCAAGCGTTGAATTTGTTCAATAGTGAGTTTATTGCCAAAACCGCACTCCAGTTTTCTGATTGGGTGCACAGGGACGGCGCCAGTGTGAATGATGATGTCGTCAATGCATACCGATACGTTTTTCAGCGGGAACCGAACGCCGTGGAACTTCAGCTGGCTGTGCAAGTGGTCGAGGAGCATGGCTTGCCGACATTGGCAAGAGTGCTCTTCAATTCCAACGAATTTTTGATGTTGCCCTAGGATAAGGTTACGTGAATCAAGTCTCATCAAAACTTCTGAGTACCGTGGGTCGGCATTTTCTGTCGCGTCGAGATTTCTTGGCAAAGACAGGGACGGCTGCTGGTTCGATCGCGCTGGCAAATCTACTAGAACGCGATCAGCTCTTAGCAGCACCCCAAATTGACGCGACGAGCCCGCATGCTGCCAGGCCACCACACAACGAACCGAAAGCGAAAAATGTTCTGGTCATTTTCTGTGCTGGTGCATGCAGTCAGCTTGAGACATTCGACTATAAGCCTGAACTGATAAAGCGGGACGGGACACCTCTGGCAGGGGGCCCTGCAGTTACTTTTCAAGGGCCTGCAGGAAATCTTGCCCGGCCTCAATACAAATTCAAACCCTATGGTGAATCCGGTAAAATGGTTTCGGACATGGTTCCACACCTTGGAGGCATCGTTGATGACATTGCTTTCGTGCATACATTGACGAACAAGTCCAACACTCATGGTCCTGCAGAAAATTTTCTTTCCACTGGCTTTGTGCTCGATGGTTTTCCAAGCTTAGGATCGTGGGTGACTTATGCACTTGGATCAGAGAATCAAAACTTGCCAGCGTTTGTTGCGATTCCTGACCCACGCGGGGTGCCTCAGGCGAGTGTCAATAACTGGGGACCGGGATTTCTTCCAGCCGTCTTTCAAGGCACTCCTTTCAGTTCCTCGAATCCGGTCCGAAATCTGAAACCTCCCGGCGTTTTTGCGGGAGCCAAGGATTTAGCGGCAAGGGAATTACTGAAAAAACTGAATCGCGAACATCTGAAACAGCATCCTGGTGATGATTCCCTCGCTGCGCGGATAGCCAGTTATGAACTGGCGGCACGCATGCAATTGTCTGTCCCAGAGATAAGCGATTTGAAGACAGAGTCGCCGGCAACGTTGGCAGCCTACGGTGCTGATTCACCGAATGAGATTAAAGCGGGGTACGCGCGGAATTGTATTTTGGCGAGGCGGTTGATTGAAAAAGGCGTGCGTGTGGTGCAGTTATTCAACGGAGCGTATGCGAGCGGAGGCAAGCTCAACTGGGATGGGCATTCAAAGCTCAAGGAGCAATATGACATTCATGGTGAGATCATGGACCAACCCTCGGCTGCATTGTTCAAGGATTTAAAACAGAGAGGGTTGCTCAAAGACACCTTGGTTGTGTGGTGCACGGAATTTGGACGAATGCCAATGTTTCAGAAAGGAGCACAGGGGCGAGATCACAATCCATTTGGCTTTACCGCCTGGCTTGGTGGGGCAGGGATCAAGCCCGGAGTCAGTTACGGAGCCACGGACGAGCTTGGGTTCAAGGCAGTTGAGAACGTATCATCAGTTCACGATCTGAATGCAACAATCCTGCACCTGCTCGGTTTAGAGCATGAGCGGCTGACGTTTCGGCACAACGGCCTCGATCGGCGTTTGACCGATGTTCACGGACACGTAATCCACGAAATCTTATCGTGAGCGTAACGGTCTCTCATGCTGAATATGAGCTGGAATTGTCCCGCTTTTGAGCGTCGTTGCAATGAGCTTCACCAATCTGTAGGGCAGGCACCGTTGAGCCACGATCGTATGCTGCCTGGGACAAAATGCTGATTTGCTTTTACAGCTGATGCTGCTTGTTTGTGTCAGATGGGGAGGCATGGTAATGCCGATGAGTGCCGATGAGTGAAAGCGTAAGCGACTGGTGTATGATGAGTGGCTGCCGAGCTTCCTGGTTTGTCCGAGTAAGTCATGGAAGGACAGGTGATTGATGCACGCGATTGTAATCTCTTCCTTGATTGATCCCGAAGGCCAAGCCATGATGGGCACGCGACGATTCTTTTTTGCCGGTGGCATGAGGTTGCTGGCGATTGTATTTGTGTTGACTGGTTTGGCACGGGGTGAGGATCCGCACGACTCACAGCCCGTGTCTTGGCAGAAGCAAGCTGTGCAATACGCACAGATCATGTCGCGTGTGAACTGGACGCCTGTTGCTGATGGAATGCCGCGCCGAGGTGGTCAATTTCAGATGGGCCAGGAATACATAGGAGTGCCCTATTCCAGTGTCAAAGCCGAAGGTCGGTATATCGGATTTGACATTTTTTTAAAGACGTTCCTCGCTGCCGTCGAAAATCCGAAGAGTGTGCTCTACACCGAAACCCTGAAAGGGAAGGTCAAGAATGCCGAGTGTTATTACGGCAAGGTATGCTCGTCGTACACCAGTTATGCGCTGCAGTGTGGCATCTGGTATGTCAGCCGCCTTCATGGACCAGAGCACCGAGACGGGATCGTCACGGTGGATTCGCAGTCGGCTCAGGCAGCACGGGTGGGCGATGTAATCTTCACGCCGCCCGCGTCCACGACTGGAGGATCGCACATCGAACTGGTCACAGAGATTACACGCGATAGCAGTGGGAGCGTGACACATGTCCGGATTGAGGAAAGCAGCCCGCAGACGACTCGCAACACCAACCGCAGTGCCAAAGCATTTAATGCTCATCTGAACGCCCGAAATCGGAGGTTGTATCGCATCATCGATCTTGATAGCTGGCGAGGCAATAATCGGGCGGAGTCGTTTTTGTTTCCAAACTATGGAGAGGACTCCGCGACCCCGAAGATCAACCGCGTCCTGTTGCTTGATCGTGGCGATTGGGTTCCTTATTTCAAAGGACAGTCTGTGAAGTTCAATGTGATGGATCGCGACGCACAGGGCGTTGAGACACTTGTGATCATGCGGGGTGACACGGCCGTGGAGACGATTCCGTTGTCCGGACCAGGGGTGGTGGAACGAGTGTTTTCCACATGCGGCGACTACACAGCTCATTGTGTGATGAAGGACCGTTCGTTGAGTGCAGCCTGTGAATTCGCCGTCTGTGACCTCGACTTCACCACGCCGGACAAGCCCGTGCCGCTGGGGGAATCATGGGTGCTTGGGCTTAGTTCTGAAAACATGAAGCCGATCATCGCGCACCTGAACAACGGCCATAATGGCTACGCCCACCGGAATGTATTCATTACCGACGAGGATCGGCGAAAGGGGTATGTCGTTGTTCCTGCAGACGTGATTACCGAAAAATGTACGATCCAAGTCTGGATGATCGGCGAGAATCGCTATGGGCGGCTAAAGAAGCGTCAGCCAGTGTCGATTGGTCAGCAATGATAAACGGCGGGGAAAACGAAGGGATGTTCTTTCATTGCTCGTTTCTTACCCGAAAAGACGTGATTGTTCGCCTTAACCCCCAGGCACAAATCATGTTTTAACGGATTGTGTGGTAAACACTCTTAACTCACTCTCCTTTCAATTAACAATGAAGGGCGTGAGTTCATCGAGCGTCCACGCTGCGATGTGTGTTTGAATGTCTCCGCCGAGTGAAGTTGATGAGGGTAAACAAGAATCAGATGAGTATGAAGCTGAGCCTGACGTTTGTTTTGTTGTCCATGCTAGGTACTGCTGTTTGTGCCAACGACTCTCTGCCGGCGATCATCGGTGGGAAAGTACCCCAAGGTGTCGATGAGTTATGGGCAGGCTACGACCCGCGCGCTGATGCGTTGGACGTAAAGATCATCCACGAGTGGGATGAGGTCTACCAGGGCAAAGCGGTGGCAGTGCAGATGCTGACTTTCACCGTCGGGACATTCAAAGGCAAGACCAGCAGGATTTCCGCCTACTATGCTTATCCAGCAGATGCAAAAGAAAAAGTGCCCGGACTGGTGCAGGTGCACGGTGGCGGACAGCGGGCAGACAGAAATTCTGTGACCGTTGATGCGGCCAATGGTTTTGCCTGTCTTTCACTCAACTGGGGTGGTCGTGATTTGGCGGATCAGAAACCCGGCGACCCGGGAACCGACTGGGGCGACATTGATCCAACCCAAAACCACGTCAGTCACTACTTTCGGCTGACACCGGATGACAAAACTGCCGAAACTGTCTATAGCCCGCGCAACAACAACTGGTTCATTCTGACCCTTGCCACACGCCGAGCGTTAACGTTTCTCGAGCAGCAAGCGGTGGTTGATGCGGAAAGTCTTGGTGTTTACGGACACTCCATGGGCGGAACCATCAGCGGACAGGTGGCGGGGCTTGATTCCCGCATCAAAGCGGCAGTGCCTTCCTGTGGTGGTGCCGGCATCTCACAGGCAAAAAACATTGCCCGTCCAGGTTCTTCTTTGGATCGAAGGGTCGGAGACAAACTGTACTCAAAAACAATCGACTCCACCGCCTCGCTACGCGATCTCCAGTTTCCGATTCTTGCTCAAAGTCCACTCAACGATTTCAATTGTATCTATGATGATCTGAACCATAACTGGCAGGTCATTCCGGATCGTACCTTGGTGCATTTCAGCGCTTCACCGCATCTGAACCACCGCCACGTGACGGAATCGTTTTTTTGTCGAACGCATTTCTTCAATGCTTTTCTCAGGGGCGAAGGTGGCTTTCCCGAAACGCCTGAATTGACTGTCCAACTGAAAACTTCGATTGGCATACCCATCGCAACCGTAAAGCCAGATTACGTCGATCAGGTTCAACGAGTGCAGATTTATTACAGCATTAATCCTCATTCGTTGACTCGCTTTTGGCGTCGCGCGGTGACCGGCCGGAATGGTGATGTTTGGCAAGCGCATCTGCCGGTGATGAGTCCAGGGATGCCTTTGTTTGTGATGGCGAATGTTGAATACCTTCAGCCCCAGCCGTTGGTCGGACCACCACACTTAGGTAACTCGCCCCCCACATTTCTGGTCAGCAGTTGGGGAAAGGTTTTTGATCCGCCCGCGCTCAAGGCTGCTGGAGTTAAGGAGGCTGATCGCTCCGAACGAATGATTGAGAAAAGGTTGGAAGATGAGGATGACTGGCAAGACTGGTTCCGGATCGGTTGGGCTAATACACAACATGCTCAGGCTGGCACTCGCAAGCTCACGGATCCAAAATGGCGAGGACCTGATGGTGCCACACTGGCGATTGATGTCAAAGATCCGCAGGGAGGCAATTTCCTGATGACGTTTAGCGTCAATCAGTGGGGTGCCTACTCTGGCCTCAAGGCAGGTGAATACTACTGTGTAAAACCGCTGGCCAAGACTGATGGTTGGCAGACGGTCACCATGAATCTTTCTGATCTAAAGGCTCGTAAGCCAGGGATTCCAACGCATCCGACGAGCTGGCAAGGAATGACCGAATTAGGCATCGTGGCCGGCTTGCACAGACTGCCCGGTAAACCTGAACCAATTCTGAGCGGGGGAACATGGCCGGGCAAGCGAAAGCTTCGCAATCTGCGCTGGACCGGCGGATCCTACAGCGAACCTTTGCTTTATCCGGGCGGTAAGTTGTCCGTCCAAGAGTTTCAGAAGATATTTCAAGACGACATCGACAAATCAATCGAACTGGAAAGCAAGGATACCGATCAGTCAAAGCCGAAGGCAGAGTGACGAGAAATCTGATGAACTTGGAGACAAGTAGAAAAGCTCGCGACTGATGTTCGCTGGCACCCGTTGTGGTTGGGGGGCGTTTCTTGTTGTTCTAGTTCTTGGCCCCCCTGATCTGCCAGTGCTTATCGGTCTTGTTCTTTGCTCTCCGTGAGTTGCGGTGGCAACGCGACCACCATCTGGTTTCCAACGCTCAATTTTGATAGTCCGCGGGCGCGGATAATGCCCACCATGCCACCGGTTTTGGGGTCCAAGGCAATCCCCTGTCCTGTGAATGGCACTTTGTACTCGCCCAGATAAACAAGTTTGTTTCCCGCGTCGGGGAGTTGCAGGCGGTAGAGGACGGCTTCGTCGTGCCCGGTGACAAGCAGCTCGTTCTCTCGCCATACTCCACCCGAGATACTGTTTGTGCCGAGTTGCTGAAGAACGTGATCGGGATAGATCCATCTCGCTCGCTCGCGCCACTGGCCGTCGGCATTAACGGAAAATTTAGCGAGAAATGTCTCCTTATTTCTTTTTCTGTAGCGTGCGAAATTGCACCACCAGTGATCATTGTGAAAAACGGCCCACGTAAGGCTGCCGCCACGATCTCCCAGCTGCTTGAACGTTTTCAGCTTCATCGTCGTGACATCGAGCACCTTAATCTGGCTTTGCTCGGACGCGTTTTTAGCCTCGGGCAAGTCTTTGAAGTAGAAGGTCGTGTCCGAGTGGGCGCAATACAAGCGGCCTTTCAAGAAGAAGCCACTGTTGAGGTGAAACGCCTCACCCTCGCTTTTATCGATGAGTTTGTTCGAATCGCGATCGTATTTCGCTACTTGCTTATTGGTGATGGCATACAGGAAGTCTTGGTCCGCAGCGGCAGCCTGATGAGCCTCTGCCGCATCAAGTGTTTTGGCGGTCTTCCATTCCTGGGCCGCAACTGGGGCAGGGCTGGTGAATAAGAACGAAACGGCAATGCACTTTCCTGCGGTGGACATCATCATTTACGACCTTGTCTATCAGAATCCTAGCGGGTAGCGGTTGGTTGTCGCCTGATGCCGTGTTCCTTAGCAAGGTGGTTTAAAGCATCCCCGTTCAATCATGTAACTCAACGTTGAACGATTATAAGTGTAATAATCTGGCGGGGTCAAAAAGCTCAAATGACGACTTTGGTCGGTGAGATTCAAGTGCCGGCGTTCTTTAAATCAACTTGCCTGTTGGCTTTAGTGTCAGCGTTCTTCATCTGCAGTCGATGCAACTCACGATGATGTCACTTTGTTTCGTTTGCACAGCCGCGCGTTGAGCGTGAGCATGTTCTTGTGCGTTTTGGCTTACTAGGCATCGTAGGTTACGACAAAACCTCGACGAAGTACCGAAGTTCTTCGGCGATTTCGTCGGAGTCAGTGACGGTTTGGGCGATCTCAGCTTGAACGGCATCGCGAAAACTTTTACGCAAGCGGTGGATAGCGACTTTGATGGCGCCGGTGCTCATGCCAAGCACCGAGCTAGCCTCGGCCTGAGAGAGATTCTTGGTGTCACCGACAAGCCATGGCTTGATCACGTCGAACAGTTTTCCCTTTCCGGCTTCTTCGCACTCGGACTGTACTGTCTTGAGTCCTCGGTCCATCACTGCGAGTGCCCATTGGCGGTCAAACCACGCGTCAGAGATTGCGCTGGTTGGGTCTTGAATCGGGATTCCAGGAGAGGTGTCTGTTCCGCCGGATTCGATCGAAATGACGGCAGCATTCCCTCCGCGTTTTTGACGGCTCTCGTTTCGTTTTCGTTCGGCGAGGAAATGCTTTAACGCACCGATGAGGTAAGATCGGAAACGCCCTTTCTCCGGATTCACTTGCCCGATGCGGCCACGAGAGAGGAGACGGGTGAAAAACTCTTGAGCGAGTTCCCGACTGTCGTCTTGGCTGCGTCCCTCTCGCCGCAAAAATCGAAATACGGGTAACCAATAAGCTTCGCACAGATCACTCAATGCCGCTCGTGACTCAGGGGTGTCGCCTCTCGCCCGGATCACCATGCTCCAACAAGTGGTATGAAACACTCCGCTGCTTTGTGGGGTGGGTTCTTCCTGTTCAGCGTCGCTCATGAGGTTCCTTTGGATTCGGACTTTCCATTTGGACGATCGCTTCGGTTCCGAATTTAAGAGACGAGGATTTAAGAGACGAGGAAGAATATGATGATACCCAAGCCGACGATGGGAACCAGTGCGAGCCAGCCTAGTGTTCCAAACAAGGCGGTGCCGAATCCCAACTTGCGACCACCTGACCGCTGGATCTCTCCCATCGCGATGACGCCGAAGAAGAAGCCTAGCA
>Ga0315322_10000244_pt1 | contig 38880 bp, 22 predicted proteins | sample M110021515metaG_FD_203461 | JGI IMG/M metagenome (GOLD analysis project Ga0315322, IMG submission 203461) | Ammonia-oxidizing marine archaeal communities from Monterey Bay, California, United States - M1 100m 21515 | ecosystem: Environmental > Aquatic > Marine > Intertidal zone | place: USA... | reverse complement strand
GCGTGCGGGCAGCGATTGATGAGGACTTTCGGAAGGCAGGGATCGTGATAGCGTTCCCACAAAGAGATGTGCACATCGACATGAGCTCACCGTTGGAAGTGCGGCTCAAGAATGATAAGGACGAGACGCTGACCAGTGAGAAGGTTGGTGATTCAAGAATCGTCAGTGGTGTGCACCGCTTGCGGCGGGTGGGCTGAGATTCGCCGTGGGCAGGAGATGCCCCCCATCGTCTGTTGGTTCGCTCGCAACGTACTCATCCCACTAAGGCAGGCGAGCCGAACCGCGCGACCGTGTTGGCCTTTGAGAGGTCACTGTGTCGTGGGGTCGATCCCGTCTGCGCTGGGTGATCTGGTCATGGATCGCCGCAGATGATGAGCTCTCAACTAGACAAAGAGATGGATCGCGACTTTGCTGCGTCCCGTTCAGGATGTTGTGAGTCGCGGACGGCTGCGTATTTTTTGATTCAAAGGCCGGCGTGACGTCAAGAGTGGGCAACTTTCTACCTCTGAGTCATTGCTTTGGCTTCTGATCAGGCAGCTTTTCGAGTGTTGTGTGAGTGGGAAGACTGTACGACAACGCGGCGTGAGGGTCGGCGTGGCTTTCGCTCTGCAGTTGCAGTTTGCTCGGTCTTGTGTTCGATTGGGGCACGTCTTAGCCAGCCGCGTCGATAGAAGTAAAAGAGTGTGCCGGCAATCATCATGCCCATCATCGTGAGAGCAGCGGGGTACGCTCCTTCCATTGATAGTTCAGGCATGCTCGTGAAGTTCATGCCATACACACCCGCTAAAAAAGTGGGGGGAACAAACACGCTGGTCAGAAGGGTGAGGACTTTCATGATTTCGTTGCTTCGGTGTGCAACGGCAGACATGTACGTGTTGATCAATCCGCTGGTTGATTCCCGGTACATGTCAACAACGTCCGACAACTGAGTGCAGTGGTCGGTGGTGTCACGCAGGTATTCTTCCGTGCTTTTGTCAATGAATGGGCTGTCAACGGTGAGTAGTGAAAGCACCATCTCACGTTGTGGCCAGATGCTTCGTCTGATCCGGACGAGAATATTTTTGGTGTGATGGATTTGTGCGAGCAGTTCTGGTCGCGGGTCACGTAGGGCTTGCTCTTCGAGTTTTTCGATGCTTTCGCCCAGGCCTTCAAGCACGGGATAGCAGCCGTCGACACAGGCATCAAGGATGGCATAGACCAGGTAATCCGGGCCTTTACGTCGTAGTCGTGCATTCGGGTTTTCGAGCCGCTCATGAATCGGCGCTAACACATGCTCGCAGTCTTCATGAAAGGTTAAGACAACTTGCTTGTCAAACACAATTCCGAGTTGGCTGGGGGTCATGTCGCGGCCCGCCGCAGGCACACTGTGCGCGATCAGCAATTGCTGGTGTTCGAAAAGCTCCATCTTGGGCCGCTGGGGTGCATTGACCAAATCCTCCATCGCGAGGGGGGTGATGCGAAAACGTGATGCGAGCTTCTGTAGGACAGTGCCATCACCTTGGCCGCGCACATCAATCCACATCAATTGCCCGTCGATTAACTGGGTGGGCAGTTCTTCTACCGAACGACAGGAAAATACCTTGTGGTGTTTGCCGTAAATCAGCGTGACACTCAGCTCAACGGGCTGTGAGTTGGGACTTAAAATCAGAGTGCCTGGACGGGCACCAGCGTCAGGACGTCGTCTGGCAAACATCGTTCGAGTTCTTTACGGGGCTTATCAAGGAAGAATCAGAATTCGATTGTTCGCGACCATCGCAGACTCGGCGAGCGGGTGTCAAGGCTTGCCAGCTGCCATCCTGGATCAGCTGAGGTGGGGAACGGAACCGCTGCGCTGTTGGGGTTCAGGAGCCAGGGGCATTCCCTGTTTGCTATGGGAGTGACAACCAGGTGCTATGTGAGTGACAACCAGGTGCTATGTGAGTGACAACCAAGTGAGTAACAAAGAGGGCGGACGATAGCTCGCGAGCTAACTCAGTAGCAATGCTGGCAAATGCCAGAGGTGTGGGTAAGTCGTGGTAATGCGGGTAAACAGCAGTCATGCGGTTGCCAGTGCCCGTTGCCAAGGGCGCGATTGGGATTGGCTTGTTGGCCGGGGAGCTCTATCGTCGCGATGCCTCGGCGTGGTACTGAGCCTCGTTGCAAATGCTTTCAACGTCACTGCGTGTTTGCTGGGGTGATCAGGGATTGATTTTGCTTTTAAGCGGCGTTTTTCTAATCGGAATGAATCACGGATGAACGAACAGATTGCCAATGCTGATTTTCCACGTTTGGCTGCGGATTCTGATCAGGCCGCGCTTGTCATTTTGGTGCACGGCACTTACGCCGGTGACAGCGAGAATGCTGGCCAGAAGTGGTGGCAAGCCGGCAGTCCAGCGGTGGCGCAATTGAGGTCTCGTCTGCCACGAGGGGTTAAGATTGCTGAGGGCGAGGAAGTCTTTCATTGGTCAGGCGAGAACAGCGAGCGAGCCCGAAGCAAAGCAGGGCGACAACTGTTGGAGCGGCTCCGGGAGCTTGAGGCTGAACAACGGGACTACCATTTAGTTGGGCACAGTCATGGTGGGTCAGTCATTTGGAAGACACTGAAGGCCAAGTCGTTGAGCCAGCAGCCACTGGAACATTTGAAAAGCTGGACCACTGTCGGGACGCCGTACCTCGAGCATCGCAGTCGCAGCGTTTTTAATATTTGGAATATCGCCGGCGTCGTGATGGGTGTGTTGTTGATCCCACCTGCTGCGCGAGCGATGCTGCAATTAGGGCGGATGCTGAACAATGCCTTTCAGGGAAATGACATGGTGCTGACCCTGCCTCCTGCAAGCGAGGCTGGTTTGATGGGCATCATTCGAACACCGATACTTGCCAGTCTGAAATGGGTGGGAGTTCAAGTGGAGCACTCAGTGGAAGGCGTCCACATTGGAAGCTACGATCCGGCAGAGGGAATCACGTTGTTGGAGTACTTCTTCGGAAGTCTCGAAGGTATTTTATTGATCGTTGTCACCCTGGCACTGTGTTATGTTTTGCTGCATCTTTCCATGATCAGTATTCGTCCTGCGATTGAGTCGTATCGGATTCGAGCCGAGGAACGCCTGCAGCGGTCTGCATTGGAAATTTATGGCGATCGTTATTTGGCGATCTGGTCGCCCGATGATGAAGCGATCAATGGGTTGCGCGCTACGCTCGGCTTTCGAGTTTCGTTTGTCAGTAAAATGTTTCCTCAGGAACGTGTCTTTTTTTCTGACACGTTAGGCCTGTTATCGAGGCCTTATTACTGGGTGCTATCGCCCATCTTCAATCGCTGGTTGCAGCCCCCCATTGATCGTCTTGTACGCAACACGGTAACCCGAGCCGCTCAAGGTAACGATCGACCAAGTTCAACCATTGTTGCTGTGACACCATCGCCGGTAGCAGAATTGGCGCATCTGTTTCCTCCTCTACCAGCGCCGCTGTCAAAACGTATTCTTTGTACCGCTGATCATCATGCTCGGGACATCGCACCCATGCTGAGGAACTTGCTGGGGCAAGCGTCTTTGGCACAGGGGATGGAAGGATTTGTCAAAGGGCTCTCAGGCAAAGAACTGGTTCACACCTCCTACTTCGATCATTCAGCAGTGATGGAGCTGATCTCATGCAACATCACCTGGAGCATGGGAGAGGAAATGGTGAAGTGGAAAACGTGGCGCATGGATCCTGAGCTAACCAGCTGGTTCGGTGACGCAAAGCGGACTCTGCTGCACGAGTTTGATTGCGACAGTGTTGCGCAACTGCAGGGTAGTCATGCTCGGGCCAAGGTGGCTTAATGTGGGCCTTTGTCAATTCACCTGATCGGGTTGAAGCAGGCGTTTTACGAACGGCCACGTTCATCCAGGGCTGGCTTTGACGCATGTGGAAGCGACGTTTCGTTTGAGCCGGGGTTGTCGGAAGCAGGTGTGGTTCTGCTCGAATGAACCTGATGCAGACGCTGGACAAGCATTTTGTCTCATAAGCAGCGTTGCGAAGGTGATATCTGTATCATTGAGTGTTGGGTTCTGTGGCGCACTTGAGGACGCTGACAAAGAAAGTGACACGATTTACGGCAAGGGCTCGGTGAATCCCGTTTTCAGGTGTTACGTTCGTAGCAGTACATTTTGATTTTGTGCGGTGCTCATCGGGTTGTTGTTGAGCATTGCCACCCTGTTTGGAGCTGGAACAATTATGTCATCGTCACAGGAACGCAGGCAGAGTGATGGTTCGGACTGCGACGCGTCGACCGAGTCGGGATCAGTGAGTCGGCGTGCCTTCCTGGCAACCTCTGCAGCCGCAACCCTGCCCGTAGCGTCTCATGGTACGCATGCAGCCCAGGCCGACGCGGAGTCTGGAGTGTATCGGTTTGCCGGTCCTGACGCGGATTTTCATGGGCATCAATGGCAGACGCTGAATCCCGGATATTGGAAGATTGAACAGGGGGTCTTGCGACGAAGGTTGCAGAATTACGGTGATCGCGCTCGCCGTACGGGGTTTCCTTTCCATGGAGAAACCAACGGGTTTGAGTTCAAGACCGACTATGACCCATCATTACCATCAGGCATTCTCTATGCCACGGAGTGGGATCTTGACGAAGAGTATTCGATTCGGGCCCGTTTCACCTATCGGAGTGATAGGCCAGATGTTGTTGAGGGAGATGAACCGCACTGGGCAATGTATCAAGATGGGTTTGGGGTGATGGGAGTGGGCATCGGGGGGAAGTCTGTGTTGGAAAGTTTCGGCAAGCTTGGGCAGGTCGTCAGAGTTGTTTGGGCGGATGATGCGAAACTCAAAATCTTGGGCACGACGTCTGGAAAGGGAGCACCACAGGGTGGTGTCACTGAGCAAAGTGACCGCGTTCTGGCTGAATCGAACACAATCCCGCTCAAGGCGGGTGATGTTTGTGATTTGACGGTCAAGGTTCGTGCCGTGCCTCAGGGTGCCGTGCCTCAGGGTGCTGGGCGTCAGGGTGCTGGGCGTCAGGGTGCTGGGCGTCAGGGTGCTGGGCCTCAGGGTGCTGGGCGTCAGGGTGCCAAGCGTCAGAGTGAGGTGCTTCAGGCATCAGTGACTGCCACACTGCAGGTGCAGGGACAAACTTTTTCTGTTCAGCATCGCTTGGCGATGGAGCGTGTTTCTGGTTTCGCTGGGATCGTCGCACGCGGGTTGATGGATTTTGAGGTCAATGAGTTTGTGGTGGATCCGGGCAAAAATGCGAAGCGGGATGTGGGCGTGGCAGACTGTTTGAGTTGTTATGCACTCGGGGATACGCTCAAACAGGTCGATAATGCATGGCAAGTTCGGATGATCGGACTTTTTGCATCAGACGGTGAGCAGGTTGAAATCCGTGTTGCTGATCATGCTGATCCAGAGGGTGGCTGGTCGAGAGTACCGGTCTGTGGTTCGACCAGAATCGTCAACAATGAATGGCGTCGTTACACCGCAGTGGTGAACGTAACGCTGCCGAACAACCCTGCTGAATGCACGCAGTATTACACGGTTTGGAAGGATGGCGTTGATGTCACGGCAGATCAACGCGTGGGCACTGCTGCGTGTGGACCCGGCACTGGGCTTGTGGGGGATGTGCCCGGGAGTGGTCAGTACGTTGGACGGCTGCCACAGTTAGCAGCACCCTATAAGGTCTGTGGATTGTCATGTCATGCGATCACTTCTGGACTGCAGCAACGAAAATCTGCGTCATGGAAAATGGCTGGTGCAAAGGACCAATGGCAATTTCGTGATCAGCCGTCTGAACAGTCCTACAAGCACCTCGAGGACTACGAGTTTCAGGTCATGCTTTGGGAGGATGATGTTTGGTACATGGAACTGGTGATGTACCCACCTAGTACTGACGACGCCTATAAAATTATCGCTTGGTCAATTTGTGGACCGACGAGTCGATGGCAGATGATGCGGCACTGGAATGTGCTCAATCCGGGGGACCATGACTATGGCATGGATGATGTAAAAGGTCCCGAGCAACTTGCGATTCGCAATCGAGAGGGATTGGGGCAGGACCCTGCGTACATGCGTAGGAATTTTCAAATTGTGCATCATTTGACAACGGGTGCTGAGGAGGTTGACCCTAGGGTCAACCCGAAGAAATGGCGAGCCTGGAAAATGCCGAAAAGAGACTTCACACTGGTGGTCCTCGATTCACGGTTGTGGCGTAGCAGTCAGGATGTTGACATCTGGGACGATCAGGGATGGGGAGAGTTTCAAAGTCTGTACGGACGAACCGATCCTACTCGAAGTCTCTTGGGTGAAGAGCAGTTCGGCTGGTTTCAGGAACTACTTGCTACTGACTCCTCTCCGTTGATGGGTGTCACGGGAATCAACGGACTGCACACTGTCTGGGCAGGGACGCGCTATCGTGAATCAGTGAGCACTGAACACCCTCGGCATTTTCATGAACGTGACCGAGTCACTGCAGATTACGCAGGTTGGGTCAAAGCGGGGGCTGATCGCGTCTTGGAATTGTTAGGAAGCCGTTCAGGCGTGGTGTCGGTTTACGGAGATGTGCATAACGGATGCATCATGAAAAATCTTGAACATCGCGTCATTGAGTGCAGCTTTGGCCCAATTGGCAGATCGGGTGGCCGTGCAGTTGTGCCAGGCTTCGGAGCCCACATGAACGACGTGGATGATCGTGAGTTAGAAGTTCTGGCGCTCTACCACAAAAGTTTTGCGGACCCAGCACAGAATCCCCATCAGCCCGGTGATCCGTTCTACTGGAATTTTCTTGAGATGAAGTTTGATCCGCAAGGCAGCGAACCCACGATCGGAATGCGGATTCGAAATCTGGTCGATGCGCCATCGGATGTTCCCCGCGGTGGCGGTGTTCTTGACGCCTCAGCAAAGGACACCGGTCGATCGCATACGTGTCAATTACCCGAACTGGTAACGCTGCCCAATGCGGATGTGTTTCTCACTGAAACCAATGGTAAGCCGATCCGGGGAACGCGAAGTGATGTCAACGGCAGGATTCATCTCGGTGGGCTACCCGAAATTCCTCCGGGAACACGAATTGTCATTCATTCGTATGATGGAGATAAGACAGATTCAAAAGTGTTTACCACGCTTCCTGTCGGCACGTGAGGTGAAGGACGTTCTTGGTTGGTGTTCCAACGCGGAAATTGGAGGCTTGGCCACAAACTTGGGTCGGTTTGGCACGGTGGAAATTTGAAGAGCGTTGCTGGAGATAGGTTCGAGCTAGGTGCCGATTCGACACGCGATTTCGGGTTCGATGCTGAGTCGTCTCAGGATCACGAAACTATCTCATGAAGTCCGGTCAGTTCATGGTTTTTGATCCTGCTGGTCGTGTTTTGGATGGATGAAATAGGATCTGCTAGGCAGAATGCTGGTGTTGCGGGGCTTGGCATCAACCCCTGTGTCCGCGATGAGAAGTGATGTTGAGGTGATGTTGAAGTGATGTTGAAGTGATGTTGAAGTGATGAGAAGTGGGTGTGTGAGTTTTGTTCTTCTGAGTGGCTGAATGAGGTTGTGATGAACGGATCAGGAATTGATGCCGCGGCCAAGGCGCTGTTGGGGGAGTTCACAGCGGATGATTCGACGGGCGTGGATCCGGTGGTGCAAAAGGCGTTGTTTCTGGCAAGCGAATTGCAGAAGCGTGCGCATGTGTTGCAAACCCCCGAGGAACGTAAGCAGCAGACGGAATTGGATCGCATGATCCAGAATCCTACGGACAAAGTTACCCTGACCGCTTTGACTGACCAGGCGTTTCGGTCAGAGGCAGCAGCCAGATCAGCGGATCAGTTGGTGCATATTCTTGATGTGCAGGGCATCCCCCGATTTTTTAGTCCCATGGAGCGGACGCTGTTGATGGGGTTTCAGTCCTTTGGCAGTTATGTGCCCGGTGTCACCATTCCGATGGTCAAGGACAAGATGCGGAGGGAGACTGCGAATGTCATTATTCCTGCAGAGCGAGATGTACTGAGCAAGCACTTGAGAGAACGGCGGGACGAGGGAGTGCGCATGAATGTGAACTTTCTGGGTGAGGCAATCCTGGGTGAGGAGGAAGCGAATCGACGATTGAAACAATACTTGCAGGCGTTTCAATTGCCTGAGGTCGAGGTCATGTCGGTGAAAATTTCGACCATCTATTCCCAGATTTCACCGATTGCTCGACAGGCTTGCATCGATCCACTGTGTGACCGGATGGAATTGTTGTATCGCGCTGCCGCGAAGGGCACGTTTGAACGAAAGGATGGAAGCATTGTTCCCAAGTTTGTGTACATGGACATGGAGGAATATCGGGACTTGTCTCTGACCGCCGAAGTGTTCATGAAGACTCTGGATCGCCCAGGTTTGAATGCGATGGCCGCAGGGATTGTGTTGCAAGCGTATATTCCCGATTCGCATGCATGGCAGCGCACGCTGACCGAGTGGGCGCGGCAGCGGGTCAAGCAGGGTGGGGCTCCTGTCACGATTCGCATCGTCAAAGGTGCAAACATGGAGATGGAGCGGGTCGAAGCTTCGTTGCAGGGGTGGCCGCAGGCGCCATTCCAATCGAAGCTGGATACCGATGCGAACTACAAACGGATGGTGGACTTTGCATTGCGACCCGAAAATCTTGCTGCCGTGCGTCCCGGTATTGCCTCGCATAACCTCTTTGATATCAGTTATGCGCTGGTGCTTGCCACTGAAGCGGATGCGTTGGGCAAGTTGCAGTTTGAGATGCTTGAGGGAATGGCGAATCATCAAAGGCGGGCGCTGCATGAATTAACCAATAGTGTTCTGTTGTACGCACCCGCGTGCCAGAAAGAAGACTTTATCCATGCGATCGGATACCTCGTCAGGCGGCTGGATGAGAATACGGGAGAAGAAAATTTTCTCCGTCATGCATTCAATATCACCGTGGAATCAGATGCCTGGAAATTACTGGAGGCTGGATTTCTCGCTTCATTTGACAGGATCAACAAGCTGCCACTCGAACCGCGTCGGCTACAAGATCGCAGGCACAGAAGCGTGGACTCCCCCTCGAGTGAGGCAATCGCTGCTGCAGCGGCGGACACGGAATGCGTTAGCCGGGAGAAGCCCAGAGGCGAATTGATCGAGGTGACCGCCGGAACAGCGGGCCATGAATTTGTTAATGAACCAGATACCGATTTTAGTCTGCCCGCTAATTCGTTGTGGGCAGACCAAATTGTCACTGACTGGGTCAACAAATGTGATGATCAAGCAGCGAAGGTCAGTCTGAGGGTTGGTGGCGAAATCGTCATAGGACAGCGGGTCGTGCGTGATTCGCTGGATCCCTCTCGTGATGGCACTGTCGTGGCGAGGTACGTTGAGGCCAATGGCGAGGACGTCGCCGCAGCAGTTGTGGTTGCCGACCAGGATCCCGCGGGTTGGCGTGCGCTTTCATCAGATGAACGGCGAGAAGTACTCGCCCGCGTTGCTGATGAAGTGCGACTAGCACGCGATTCGCTCATGGGAGCGGCGCTCGCAGAAGGTGGTAAGACATTACTGGAAAGTGATCCAGAGGTGTCGGAAGCCGTTGACTTCATCGAGTTCTATTCTCAGTCTGCTGTTTCGTTGGATCAACTCAAGGGCGTGACCGCACGAGGGAGGGGCGTAGTCGTGGTGGTCTCTCCATGGAACTTTCCGATCGCCATACCTTGTGGTGGCATTGCGGCGGCACTAGCCGCCGGGAATTGCGTGATTTTGAAACCAGCATCCAATACAGTGCTCATCGCAAGCCTGTTGTGTGAGTGTTTTTATCGGGGCGGCGTGCCACGAGAAGCTCTGCAGATGATGCCTTGCCCGGGCAGCCAGGTGGGTGAATCTCTTGTCACCAATGAGTTGGTGGATACCGTGATCCTGACCGGTGGAACCGATACTGCATTGAACATGCTGCATGCCAAACCCGAGATGCGACTTCTTGCTGAGACTGGTGGCAAAAATGCAACCATCGTGACGGCGATGGCTGATCGTGATCAGGCAATCAAGCACGTTTTGCAGTCGGCGTTCGGGCACAGCGGCCAAAAGTGTTCGGCCACTTCGTTGTTGCTGCTGGAAGAGGAAGTGTTCCAGGATGAGGCGTTTCGGGCAACGTTGGTCGATGCGGCCAAGAGTCTTAAGGTGGGTTCCGCATGGGACACCTCTAACCGGATGGGGCCGATGATTGCCCCGCCAGCAGGTGACCTCAATCAGGCTCTCAAGGAACTGGAGACGGGCGAGTCATGGGCGTTGATGCCACGGCGTCTGGATGGACATCAGTGCGTTTATTCACCTGGGATCAAATGGAATGTGCAACGGGGCAGCTACACGCATCTCACGGAGTTCTTTGGACCTGTGCTCGGGGTGATGAGTTTTCGTTCGCTGTCCGAAGCAATTCAAATTGTCAACGAAACGGGGTACGGTCTAACCAGCGGACTGGAGAGCTTGGATGATCGCGAACAGTCACAGTGGTTAGCGGGGATTCGAGCGGGCAATCTTTATCTTAACCGGTCGACAACGGGGGCAATTGTGCTGCGGCAACCTTTCGGGGGTATGGGAAGAAGCGCGTTTGGCCCGGGGATCAAGGCAGGGGGACCGAATTACGTAGCTCAGTTGATGAAGTTGGACGCCTGCACTGCGGCCCCTCAGCCACAGGTGTCTGGGCCGGTGACATCGAAGCCCTCGATGGATGAGGATGCTACGCAGCCCAGCGAGGATGCTACGCAGGGTAATCATGGGCAACTGTCTGACCTAGCGACCGCGTTGGTCGAGCACAGCTCAGATGGCGGGAAGGTCGAGCAGCAGGAAGTGAGGATTCTGTGCCAGGCGATTACGAGCTATCAGCGAGCCGCGGCAGATGAATTTCTGCAAACACACGACCATTTTCGGCTGGTCGGGCAGGATAATCTTCGGCGCTACGTACCCATGCCGGTACTCGTGATCCGCGTTTCAGAGAATGACACATGGAGCGAGATTGTTATGAGGGTTGCAGCTGCGAAAGCGGTTGCCTGTCGATCCATTGTGAGCGCCCCTGAGGGAGTGCACTCGCGAAATCTGAAACGATTGCACGACATGACAGAATCTTGGGCCGCCGATATCGAATTCGTCGAGCAAACAACTGAGGAGTTGATTGATGCAGTTGAGTGGGGTGGTGTCAGCCGACTGAGATATGCGGCGCCTGATCGCGTACCCATGGCGGTACGCCGAGCTGTGATGGATCGATATGTGCACGTTGCCGATACGCCTGTTTGTGCCGAGGGGCGAATCGAGCTGATGTGGTACGTACAGGAACAGTCAATTAGCAGTGATTATCACCGTTATGGCAATTTAGGTTTGCGGGCAGATGAGGAACGTGCAGCCGTGCTTTGAGCATGCTCGAGGCTGATTCAGGTGACACGCCTGCTGAGTGGCTGTGCTGACCAAAACGTCGATGCCTGCTTCCTCTCAAAAACCTTGCCGCCATCAGCGGGCGGTCCAACCACCGTCAACGACTAGCATACTTCCTGTGGTGAAGCTTGAGGCCTGGCTGGCAAGGTAAATCGCTGCACCTTGGATCTCTTCCAGTCGTCCCCATCGGTTCATCGCTACCGCGCCCACGATGAACGTCTTAGCCTCCTCCGTGTCTGCAATCGGTTCATTCATCGGAGTGAGGAAGGGTCCGGGGCAAATGGCGTTCACCGTGATGTCGCTTTCTGCAAACTCCAGTGCCATGGCTCGCGTCAATTGGACCACCGCGCCTTTACTGGTTGCGTAGGGGGTCCGATTGGCCAGGCCCACGAGACCGAGAGTGCTGGCAAGGTTGATCACACGGCCGCAGCCTTGTTTTTTCATGATCGGAAGAACAGCACGAGTGGCAATCCAAATGCCTTCGACGTTGACTTGCTGGACTTCGCGGAACTGTTCGAGAGTCAGCTCGCTGATAGGGCCTCTGATGTTGATGCCCGCGTTATTGACCAGTGCGTCAATGCGACCAAACGTCTCAACAACCGTGGTGACCATCGCTTCGATGTCAGAGGGTTGTGTGACATCAACTTCCAGCCCCAGGGCTTGGGTTTGGTAGGTGTCGGCGATCTCCTTGGCCGCTGCCTCAGCCTCCGATGCATTGCGACTAATCAAGGCAATGTTGGCTCCGGCTGATGCAAGCCCTTCTGCAATGGCTTTTCCAAGTCCTTTGGAACCACCCGTCACGATGGCGGTCTGTCCGGTCATATCAAAGAGGCTGAGTCCGGGAAGCATGGGAGGCCTTTAGCTCTGCAAGAATGATTCGATGGAAGGGATGTTTTCAGGACGTCTGTTAGGGGGGGGTAGCCTGCGTGCGATGACGACGACAGGCATGCAAGGCCGGTTTCGCAGCCTTGGTTTCGAGTCTGGGTTTCGCTGCCACTGCGGGTCGAGTTACAGGGAGTACAGTCGCGTCACAGGCCGATGGGCCTGCTGGTGTGGTTGGGTGCTGATGCTTGAGAGCCAGAGAAATTTCACCCTGTGTGCCACCTCGTCAGTTGTTCGCCATTGCACCATCATTTGCCCTGCTCATTGATCAGGAGATTTGCCTTCAGACGGGGGTTTTTTGGGCGGCGTAGACGTGGGTGGGCGGTCCATCTGCTTGCGGCCTTGTGTGACGCTTCCTGCACCACCCTTGGCTTGAGCAGCGGGGGGATTGTTCGCTGCTTGACGGGCTCGTGTGGCGGGACGACGCTTGATCGGTGCAAGGGCATGTTGGCTTTGGTAGGCGACTTCGGCGATCAGGGAATCAACACGATTTCGACAAACGGCATAGATCGCAAGCGATGGGATTGCCACTACCAGTCCGCATACGGTCGTGACCAAGGCTTGATAAATTCCTTCAGCCAAGTCACCAGCACCTGCCGCTCCACGGGTGGCTGCTACCTGTTGAAAAGCAAAAATCATACCAGTGACTGTTCCTAGCAAACCGACCATCGGTGCGATGTTTCCAATCACGGACAAGTATTCGATGCGGCGCATCAATCGGGCCGATTGTTGGGCAAGCGAATCTTCGACGGCCTTCTCGACTTCTCGCCAGCCAAATTCAAATTCCGAAAGGCCCGATAGCAGCACGACACTAAGAACACTGGGAACGCGGCGGCAGGCAGCGTCGGCCTCCGCGGGGCGCCCGGTCAGTAGCGCTTGCCGAACCGTGTCACCGACTCCATCCGGCAGGACTTCGTTGCGTCGCAAGGTCATGACCTGATCGAACAACAAATAGGCGGCGGTGATACTCAGTCCTGCGAGCACGAGTAGGATCAGAATGCCGACCAACCCGCCACTGAGCAAGATTCCAAAGAAGCCCGTGGGCGAATCGTTAGCAACGGCGGTTTCCGCCAGTAAAATCATTTGAAAGTTCAGCATTATCAACGGCATCATGACTCCATGTCGGCAGAACCGGCTGAAAGCAGGAATTCAGCATCAGCAAGCAGGGGCTCATCCCAGCGAAGCCGAAGCACACCCTCGCGTTGCAGTCGTTCTATCGTCTCGTGATGAACATCACGTATTCTTTTTTCTGCTTTTCGGACCTTCGAGCGGCTTTGGGACGCTGATAAAACCAACATCGAAAAGATTGCCGTAGGAAGAGACGAAAGTAGTAGGCTGGTCAACATCATCGCCAAATCAGGCCGGGGGAAATTCGTCAGCTCCCCGCCCAGCTCGCTCAATGCCTCATAGCTTGCATCAAAGTATCCCCGATACAACGCCACAATGGGACCCGCCATCAGGAACCAAAAAATGGTCGTTCCAAGAAGCCCACAGATCGCTGCTGTGAAGCGTGAGGTTGCGACTCGGTCTACCTCTTCATCAAAGATACGTTGCGAACTTTCTTGCAAACTGTCTATGCCGGCAAGATAGGCAACTTGGGTTCTTGTGTCATGAGTGACACTTGAATTCGTTGACGGTTTAGCGGCCCGCAGCTCAAGCAACTCATCGTGAAATCGCTCAGCCAGCGGCCCAAGTCTGTCTTTGACTGCAGCGGAGCAGCGGTTCTGCAGCCCTTCCCGTAAGTCCTGCTCGGCACCTCGGTTTGCGCTTAAATTTTTAGTGCTGGTCCAGACTGCACCAACAAGAGACGGTAAGGAACCCGACAGAGACAGCAGGACTCGGTCCCAAGCGCCATGAGTCAGATTGAGGATGGACAGAAAAGTGCGATACGGAAAAAAGAACGCCACCGTTTCGGTCAGTAGGCTCAGTCGAAGCCGAGAGCGTACCGCAGCACGCAGAGGACCATCGCGGCCGACGAGTGTTTCTGCAATTTCACCGGGTAGTAATTTTGCCTCGGTGTTGAGTCTTCGCACTGCGGCGGTGAGGCCTGGCAGTTGGTCACTCAACACAGCGTGTAACGCAACTTGAAATCGTGAATCGATCGCCGCAAGTCGGGCACTTCGGCGGCGGTCGCCAGCCCATGCACATTCAAGTTCACTCTTGAGTCTGTCCGCAATGTCTTTGGCCGCTTGCTTGCCAATCGGTGTTTCAGAACGATTTTCAATTTCGTAATCATCGACGATCACGGGCAACGAGATCGTGCTGGTCGGCGCCGCCTTCCGCATCCGTGCGAGTAAGGTATCAACTTCTGACGCAAGGTGATCGTCCTGAGAACGAACGGCATTAATCACCGGGATCACAATGGTTCCCTCGCTTGCTGCGGTCAACGCAGCAATGTCTTCGCTGCGGATTTGATCACGACGAACGACCAGCAACATCACGGATGCGAGTGACAACGCTCGATTCGCTACGCTCGCGATCGCTTTTCGATCGTCAGTCGCTCCTGGTGCATCCACCAGCAAATAGGAAGTACCGATCGGTTGCATTTCTGACACGGAACAATGCACATATTGTTCGTGGGTGTTGTCAAGATTGTCGGGTGGCGCTGGTCCAACCCAAATCAGTTGTTCGGTTGCCTCGTCAGCATTATTTCCACTTTTGATTTGCAGCCTGATATCTTGATTACCGATGAGTTGGCGAATGATCCAGGATTTGCCTTGGCCGGTGGCACCAACTGCGGCGACAACGGTCAGACCGCTGCTTCTGTCATCAAGGATTCGATCGCGTGCTTCTGCGTGGTCATCGCAAAGCTCTAACACTTCGCGTCCGGCAGGACTGTTTCCCAATACATTGGCAGCCGCACGTCGGATGCGGGTCAGGTGCTCGAGTCCTGGTTGTCCCAACGCAGTGCCTGCTTGTGTATTAGTTTCTGATCTGGACATGGAACCATTCTTTCTCAGGGGCTGGTTGAACCGTTTCGGGGCACGCTGCGTTGGAGTTCCGTCTGGAATTCGTCTCGAATGTGGTAGAGCTGCAGCGTGCATTCAACTGCTTCACGCACCACAATTTTTGACGGTAGGACCTTCTCGTTGCCGCCGCCGATCCGAACCATCGCGGGTTCGGTCATCCGGGCCACGCCAAAGGTGTCGCAGAGTACCGCATGGAAGTCCGCAAGTTGCTGCCGCGCTGCCTGTTGGCCCACGTTCTTCGTGTTGCGACCACCGGCCCAGAATGTCGACAAAGTGGTTAAACCTGCGGCGGCAAGCAACTCTGGAATCGATGCCGACATCACCAGGGTGGTGCCACCGCCGTCAATCGGGATCATCAGGACGGCACCGAACGCAGCAAGCATGAGAGCGAGCGGAGTCAAACCAGCAACGAGTTTTTTGTGTGCGGGGATTTCTTTCCACATCTCCCTGACCGCTTCATCAAGCCGACGGGAGTCAAGTGCGGTGAAGTCGTCACGCTCAAAGCGCAGGATTGCACCTTCACAAGCCTGAATCCATCTTGCGTCTTCCAGTGATTTGCCGTCCGAAGTGCTCCAGTGGGGAAGATTCAACGCCCCGTTGTAACGCTCCAGTGATGAGCCAAGGGTTTCGGGAGTCATCAGCCCCCCATACTCACCACGCTGGAATTTGTCTTTGATTTCACCCGCGGTGCGTTTCGCCAACGCCGATGGAGTCAATTGCTTCAGAAGATCAGTAGCGCCGCCAAATATCACCCGTAACCTGGTATTCAGCTTGACACCAAGTCGTGCATACCACGGTGCAGTTGCGGAAAAAGAATCCATCAGTTGACGAAGTATTCGCTCGCTCTGGTGGAGTCTCAGTTCAGTGACTTCACCTCCCATTTGCCGGTGGGCAAAGAAATCTAGCGAGGCGTCAAGCAGACATTGTTGGGCTTTGGCGGTAGCCCGCTGTGCCGAAGCGGAATCCCGATCCAACATCACAAAAGCATCTTCCCAGATGGTGTTCCGCAAGCTCGTGGCAAGAGCCTCGCTAAACTTTTCAAAGAGTTGTCCACGATCAAGTTTTGTTGGCAAAGAGGCAAGTAATCGATCCTCGGAAATACATGCCGGTGGGTTGTTGTGAGAGTCTTCCACAATCGAAAAGAATACGGGAAGACGGGGGCTATTGCTTAGTTCATCCGGAAGTAGCTGGTCTTCCATCTTGGGGATGAAGGGAATGCTACCGGGAACTTCAAAGTCGTATGCAGCGTAGATTGTTTCAATGCCATTGGATCGTGCCAGAGGTTGAAACGTCTCGTAAACGAGGTCCGGTGTCTGCTGGGGGCGGACTTTATTCACGGCCAACATCCGTGGGACCCCAGGCATCAGATCCGATGCCATACGCAGTAGATCGCCCAGCGTGCTGTCACGTGATGACTCTGCGGAGGCAACGACAAGAAACGCTGAGCATAGGGACGCGGCCCTGCCAAGTAGCTCGCGGCGGACCTCGGGTGAACCGAGTCCAAACTCGGCATCTGAAACAATGTCGGGGCAATCCAATAAGGCAATTCCGATCGAGTTGAGCGCGGGGTCCGTCGCAATCAACGGGATGGCGAGTGCTTCTGCCTCGCCCTCGGTGTTGTTGTACTGGCGGTGTGCCTCATCTGGTTCTGCTGCCAGCATCTCGGGTTTTTGGCCCAAGGCGTCGCCAATTCGATCCATCAACAATTCCCACAGCTCCGTGTCCTGCTCCCAAGCGGTTGGAAGCCAAAGCACAAAGCGGTGTGTTCCCTGGGTGTTGTTGGCGCCACGAAGAGTCCGGTCCTGACCTGTTTTGCTTAGAAAGGTTGCAACAAGACTTGTTTTTCCACTGTTCAGCATTCCCGCAACCGCGACAGTCGGCCAGTCAATCAAACGCTCGGCTGTATGAACCTGTCGCCCGGTTGCAAGCAGATCATGCATCAACTTGGGATCCAAGTTCCGCGTCGCCTGTAGAAAACTGTCACGCCGCTCGGTTGGGTAGGTGTATTCAATGGCAGCGCGGCGATCATCATCCTCCAGCAACGCTTGGAGCGTTGGCCAATCAATGGACTGTTTCGTTTTTTTGCGGCGTGACCCAAACATGATTTCTGCGCGAACGGTGTGTTGCTATTCCTCAAGGGTGTTTGCGGGAAGCGGATTAAGGTAATTGACAATCAAAATCGAATAAAAAGTAAGCCGCTAGGAACTTTCTCGGTAGAAGGGCTAGCGGGAGAGTTGGGGTTTCTTAGCCGAATAAGCTACGGCAAGGTGGCAGTCCAACACGTCAACTGTTTTTGCACTTCGATAACGATTATCTCAGATGAAACGGCAACAAAGAACCACCAGCACTGCTGGGATGCCGTGTTTTCTCTCGTTTTCGCGATGATTCAACGGTGTCGAGGAAGTGAATGGTTGTGACGACTGGGGTAACGCGACCATCGGAAACGAAACTTTGGATGAAATCGCTGATGCCTGTGTGGGGCTTTGGGAAAATTCGAGCCGGGAGCGAGGTTGGAATTGGAACATCGCGGGTGACGTTTCGTTGCTTTTAAGAGCTCAGCAGGTTGTTGTTCCGATGTTGACCGTTGCGGAAGCGGTAAAACAAACTTACAAACAATAGCTGAGAAGTTGCGTTGAGATGCAACCTGTGGGTTGGTTCGGTCATACGCTGCTGATTTGTGAGTGAGAGTGTCAGTCAACTGGGATCATTTCAGGGTGAAAATCATGCGAAATCAATGCCGTGCGTTTGGAATGGGCAGTTTGCTAGGACTGTCAGCGTTGTTTGGGGGCGTTGGATGTTCCAATACGGATGCGCCGGAAGTAACGCTCGAATCGACAACTGGCGAAGTGGAAGATCTGAAAGCGAAAATGCCGTCCGGTGAAGAGATTGAACAGGCCGCCGGTGATGCGGTGGACGCGGTTGCGGATGGTGTTTCGGCTGCCTGGGAGAAAGCGTCCTCGGCGATGAACAATTTTGAAGGAAGCCAAGAAATGTTAAGCAACATGAAAGACATGTATGGCTCCGCAAAATCATCCTTGACTGATGTTACAAGCGAGGAGTCAGCTGAAAAGGCAAAGGCGGAACTGAACAAGCTGTCCGAGAAACTTGATGAGTGGAAGCCGAAGTTGAGTGAGATGTCGGAAGATACCAAGGTCGGCGTCAAACGGTTCTTCGAGCATGTTGCGGATCAACTGTCAACAATGGGCGAGCAGTTGAACGATAATGAGTGGGTCAACGAAATTCTGAAGCCGAAGCTTCGAGAGGTGATCGAGCAGCTTAAATCTCTCGTCTAGTCACAGGGTAAAAACCAACCGTGCCAGGTGCCCCAGATGAATGACACCGTTTGCCGCAGGGCGGGCGGTGCTGCGGGGAGAACCTGCGATGCCGAAATTGGGCCGAGGGCTTCTTGAACCGAGGCACGGCTGAACTGGGCTCGCGTTGTGCTTGACCTGTGTTGTGCTTGATCTGTGCTGTGCTTGATCTGTGCTGTGCTTGATCTGTGCTGTGCTTGACCTGTGCTGTGCTTGACCTGTGCTGTGCTTGTAGAGGCGTTGTGCTTACGCGAGTCTGTGCAGTCGTCGAATGACCCATTCCATGGTCAACATGGTGGCGATAAGCCACATCAATACCAGGTTACGTCTTTCCGTGAACTGACTGTTAGGTGTGCCCGGAAGAATGGTGACTTGGGGTTGCGGTCTCACCGCAGCCACGAGCTGAGTCTGTACCTCGGTGTCTGGTGTGTTTGGATCCACTGGCAGATAAACACCATTGGTGATGGTCGCGTATTGCTGAAGCTCTTCGTCATTCCGGCGAGGTCGTTCTAGTTCAATCGTCGGCAGTCGCACTTGAACTGACTGGCGTAAAACCTGCTCATCCAACGCGTCACCCAGAGTGAGTCGTAACTCATAGCTACCTGACTCTCTGACAATGAAACGTCCGCCGTAGGTTCCGGCGCGTGGCTCACCTTTCAGTGGCTGCAACGTGATGTCGTCGATACGGCCGCTGGGTGACAGGAGTTTTGCGGGCACTTCAGGGACGTCCAATGGTTCGTATTGTTCATTGGATAGCACTGCGCGAACGACGATGGTGTCCCCGATCATCGCCTTGTTGTTATCCACCAGTAGAACGCCGCGAGTGCTGTCCCGCAGCAAACGGCCTTCACTGACCCAGCGAACAAGCTTGGTGTAGTAGGTGTCGAAATACGAATCACTTTCGGCACGTAATCGCCACATCTCGCCGCTACCCTGAAAATATACCTTACCGGCCCCGTAGAACTGTGACGCCAGGTAGATCGGTAGGGAGCCGCCGATTTCCGTGGTCGGATCGGCGAATTGTGCGTAGACCTTCGCTCCGGTTTTCGCACTCTTTGAGTCGACATAGTCGTAGACACCGGAGAATTCGGCCCAGACTTGTGCGCTTTCTTCAGGTGTGTCGGCAACCCACAGGAATTCCGCACGACGCGCCTCAGGGGTGAACTTCAGTGGCCAGGCCACACTTCCTCCCTGACGGCCTCCCTCAAACAGCATCTGGCGGTTGGTGAAGCTCAGTGGGTAGAAACCGGCGATGGTTGCCATGCGTGGGTCGGTTCGCCGACGCTTCCATTCCGGGTGGTAAACAGGTCCGGCAACGATGATCATTCCGCCCGCTTGCTGGGAAAGCCAGCGATCTAGCAGTTTCAACTGCTCGGCAGAAAACTCAAGCCAGTTGGGGTCAAACAACGCAATGGCGTCGTATTTGAACAACTCTTCCGCGGTCGTGGGAAAGTCGGACAGAATGTTATCTGCATCCTGACTGATCCCTGGTTGTCCGGTTTGCAACCATGCATCCAGTTGGATTGAATTATCGCGATACAACATGTTCCGCACGAATCGGTACTCGCGGGTTGGACCCCCTGCAACAGCGAGGACTTTGAGCTTTTCGCCCACCACCTCATAACGTGCATCTCGAATGTCATCCTCTTCGTTGTTGTCGGCTTCTGGAGCAACGATCCGGATTGCGAGCCTGCGACGGCCAACGGCTTCGGGCTCAAGTTCGAATCGAATCCCCGAGAGGGTTCCGTCGTTTTTGATGCGTACCTTCTGTGAATCGACCACATCGCCGGGCGGGGCGATCTTGGTTTCCGTTCCGCTAGGGCTTTGTTGGCTTGGGCCTTTATCTAGGCCATCAAGAAGTTGGACCTCAACTTCTAATGGTTTTTCTCCGCTCCCCTGCAGCACGGCACTGATTGCGAATTTGTCGCCCGGGTACACACGACGGGGTGCATCAATGTCCACGATCCGAATATTCGTGGGAGCGGACGCACTGCCCAGCCCGATTGGGTAAATCGAAACTTGGCTACGCCTTGCCGAAGCCATCGCGAGGTTGACATCGGTGCCCCCGTTGTTCTGACCGTCAGAGATCAAAACGATTCCCGCTAATGTGGAGGGATCGTGGTCAGTAAGAACGTTTCGGACGGCGTCTCCAATCCGACTTTGACTTCCAATCGCAGCCAGTTCATCTCCCCAATCGACCACCCGCATTGGTTGGTCGGGTGTTGCTTGATCAGAAGTTTCGTTGGGAACTTCGTCGGTTTCAGGCGACTGAAGGCCTAGCACCTCGGCAAGCGACTGTTCGGTATGAACGCTATACACGCTGCCTAGGAAAATCGTCCCCAAAAGCATGCAAAGCGTGGCCGGCAGAAGCCACCAGCCAACGAGGGTTGCGCGTCCGAACGCTCCCAGTGCTAGAGAAATTAGGCCCAAAATGAGGCCGACAGAAATCAGTGCAGCGCCCAGCATTGCGAGGGGCGAGGAGGATGCGGAAGCCGAGCTCGGATCAGAGATTGATTCGGCTTTTGCATCAAGGCCACCCATCGAATCGATCAAACGTGGCTCGGTTCCGTCTCCAAAAGCGTAAACGCTGACGCGGTGTTCAGAGGAAAGCTTTTCCAAAAGTCCGCTGTCACCAACCAATTTCTGGGCCCGTGCGGTGCGCGATGGTGTTGCCGGTTCTATTCCCGTTGGCAACGACATGCTTTGGCTGGTGTCTACCAGAATCGCGACTTCACTGGGACGAGTCACCATCCGCTCGGTGCGTCGCTGCAGGTCGAAGAAGAAAAATACCAAGGCAAGGACTGTCACCAACCGTAGCCCGATCAACAGGATGCGGATGGGTTTTGGCATCTCTTGAACATCTCTGCGATAAAAACGCACGCACAGGTAAAGCAATGTCGCCAGAGCTGCTGTGATTAACGCCCATGCCCACCAACCTTCCAGAGCCGAAGCACGGGAAAACTCGTATATGATTTGGCTTGTGCCTTGTGGGTCGTTCATCGGCTTGCCCCCAAGGTTGCTCGGACACGGGGCTCGGTGCTTCCGGGCGATGCATGGTAACTCGCCCAATAGGCCAGCAATTGCTCCCCAGCAAGGATCAGCCCAAGGAGTGCCAGCAACAGCAGCGAGAGAGTGGAACTTCCCGTCGCCTGATTTTTATCACTCCAAGCCGAACTTTTCATGAACGTGATCTGCAATGGAAGTAGTTGTTGTTGTATCGCAGCTGCGTCTGCACGTTCCAGATCACCTTCTCCGATTCGGATTACCGACGCGACAGGCAGCACCTGCCCACTGCCATCTATTCGGGTGAGGGACCATTCAGAAATACCTGGGTGCAGCATTTCGGCAACGCTTGCATCGCCGTCGATCACCATCTCGTCTGGAGAAACGTTCACCACATAAACAGCTTCGTCAGCCGCCGATTCGGGTTCTAACAGCGTAGTTGCCAATTCGAGCGGGATTCGTGGCGGCTCATTGTTTGCCGGGATGTAGGTCACTTGGTCAGTGTATTGTTCTACGGGGAGGCGTTTCACCAAACTTGAGTCGATGAATCGCTGGGTGTCAGGTGCTGCTCCGCTCCACAACAGTGCGTTCGTTTGCAGCATGAAGACCACGAATGTGGGGTCGCCTGACCAATTCGTCCACTGGCCATCAAGCCCGGACAAAACGGTCACCACAGAACCCTCACCAACATCGTGTTTCGTCACAAACGGTTCGCCGTCGCGTCTCAGCAGAACATTCCGAATTCGCGGACGCTGGCCAGCCTTTTCATCACCGCTCTTTTCATCATCGTTCGAGTCGTCAGTGGCAAGGCTCTCATTCTTAAGTGTCCAAGAACGGGCAACATTGACCAACGCAAACGCAGCCTCGCCAGCGACCGTCAGCGGCGCAACCAGCGAGGAAGGATCCCCGAACTGCAGGTCAGCCGTGTTGTTGTCGTTACCCAGTTCAAGAGGCTTCGTTTGATTCAGGATGCCGGGTAATAAATTGCGATCGGGACCGTAGAGTGTCTGGTTGTAGTTCGCAACGTTCGCCTCGGATCCGATGAACAAGGCGAGCCCTCCGCCGCGTTTGACATACTCACTCAAGGCTTCCGCAGCATTTTCGCCTATCTCTGGGACGTCAACCAGGTAGACGGCGCGGTAGGGAGCGAAGGTTTCCAGAGTTGCAGAGCGTAAAAAAGATGGCGGTTGCTTATCCGGAATCGCACCCGTCCGGACTTGGCTTCCGGGATTCAATACGGACGCGATGTGATAGCCACCTCGATTATCTGCTGATCCATCAATGACCAGCACTTTTTCTGAACTACTTAGCGGCAGCGTGCAAGTTCGCGAGTTGTCAATGGCCAACGCATCCTCCGGCAGACTGACTTCGATCGCATGAGTTCCTTCTTCAGGAATGTAGACCTGAAATGACTGCGTGATCTCACCGCCGGCGGGGATCGAATCGATGGCTTGCGCGGGCAAAGTCTCGATCTCACCGCTCAACGCCAAGGTCGGATCAGGATTTTGGCGATCAGTGGCGTAACGGATCACTCGGGTGGTCATCGGTACGTCTTCGGCTGCTGTTTTGCCGTAGTTGCGGATGGTCGCGGTGACGACGACAGGTACGCCGGCGACCCACACGTCCTGTGTGGGCGAAAGATCAGTGATGGCGAGGTTGTTGGCAGGCTGAGCCGCGCAATCAATCATGCGAATCTTTACATCACCCGAAAGCTTGCGCAGCGATTCTGCAAGCCGCTCGGGGTTACCCCAGTCCCGCTCACGAAAATCACTGGCGATGTAGAGGAATTTTGCATCCGCTGGAGTGGCATTTACAAGCTCGGTGGCAAGATCCAAGGCAGGCACCAAATCAGTGCGAATCGGTGAAGCGGTGGTCGCCATCACGCGATTTACCAAGGTTGCATCGGACATGATGGTTTGTGATGCCAGGTCTGCCGCAGCGTCGCCCGACTTGCTCCCTCCTCGTGTTGCCATGGCCGCGCGACTTGCACGCATGACGGTCAGTTGATGATTGCCATCGCTTGCAGCCAATCGACGTGTCAGATCCTGTAAGGCTTGCAGCGACCGCCCGTAGGCCGTCGTTGCGTCGATTTCGACCTCGGAGGCATCGGGATTCGAAGTGACGGTGCGGCGACTGTTCGGGCCAATGCTTCGGTCACCCATCGAGTAACTGTCGTCAAGCACCACCACATGATGCGTCGTTATTCCTCCGATGGAACCCAAGAACTGTCCACCGCCGGTCCAGCCGCTCAGTAACGCGATCAGAACGGCTGCCACCGCTAGACGTGACAGTAGTAGCAGCAGTTGTCGCAGCCGAATCCACTTTTTCTGCTTCCTGTAACTTGCCAGCAGAAAATCCATCGCAGCCCAACGCTGTCGGCGATGACGCAGCATGTTGATCAAATGGACCAACAGCGGCATCGCGACAAACAGAAAGCCGAGCGTTAGGGCGGGATACAGAAACAAGGTGCAGGGTCGTTTTACAAGTCGGAAGCGGGAGGAATGAACGTTACAGCTTTGGCAACAACTGTCGAGTTGCCAGGAACTTGGCCAACACGGCATCGAGGGGTTCACTGGTGCGGACTTGCATGTATTCGATCGAAAGCCGACCGCATGCTCGACGCGTGCTGTTTAAAAATTCGTCGAGAGCCTCGAGGTACCCGTCACGCAACGCGCGGGGATTGCAATTGAGGAAGTCTTCGGTTTCCAGACCCTCGAAACGCGTCGCACCGTTGAATTGGAAATCCATCTCGTCGTCATGGAGCACGTGAAACAAGGCCACGTCATGACCGCGTTGTCGCAGTACACGCAGCCCGTCCATCAGATTGTCCACACCCAGTAAATCAGAGATAATGATCACCAACCCTCGCCGAGGAATCCCCTGTGCCACCTGTTTCGCGACCCGCGTCAGGTCGGTTCTTCCGTCAGCACCGACGGAATCTAACATCGACAGGATTCGCGGAAGTTGTTGTTGATTGCTCTTTGCTGGAACTGTGCCACGGACATCCGTGTCAAACGTATAGAGCCCGGTCGCATCTTTCTGGCGCAACGCGAGGTAGCCCAGGCAAGCAGCAATCGAAGCTGAATAGTCGAACTTATTCAACTCACCCTCGCCGTACGCCATGCTGGCAGAGCGATCGACCAGCAACGTCAGGCGAAGATTTGTTTCTTCTTCGTACTGTTTGATGTGCAGGCGATCTTGGCGCGCGTAAACCTTCCAATCGATATGACGGATCTCATCACCACGCGTGTATTGGCGGTGTTGGAGAAACTCGATCGACTGTCCAAAGTAGGGGCTACGATGCATCCCCGAGAGAAACCCTTCAACGACACGCCGTGCCTTGAGTTCCAAACGTCGGATGCGAGTCGTTACCTCAGGACGCAAATATCTTTTGGAATCGGGCATCGCGTGAAAGTTCGTCCTCGGTCGTCGGCGTCGCCGCAATGATTCGTTCTACTACTTCGTCGCTGGTAATTCCGTCGCTTTCAGCGGCGAAATTCACTACCATTCGGTGTCGCAATACAGGTTTGGCGAGTGCTTGAATGTCTTCAACTTGCACATGAAAGCGACCTTGCAGCAGTGCTCGGGCTTTGCCACCCAAGATCAAGAACTGGACGGCACGCGGTCCGGCACCCCAGCCCACCAGGTCGTCAACGAAGTCTGGCACACCGTCACTGCCCACGCGAGTCTGACGCACCAGAGACAGGGCGTAACGTACAACATGGTCGCTCACAGGCACCTGACGCACGAGACGCTGCAGTCGCAGGATTTCCTCGGCGCCGAGCACTGGATTAACTTTACCCGTTGCAGTGCCGGTTGTTCGTCGAGCAACTTCGAACTCTTCGTCGAAACTCGGGTACTCGACATACACTTTGAACATGAACCTGTCTTGCTGAGCCTCAGGCAACGGATAGGTACCTTCCTGCTCAATCGGGTTCTGCGTCGCCAGTACGAAGAACGGATCAGCCAGTTCGTGTCGGTTGCGCCCCACCGTGACTTGCCGTTCTTGCATGGCCTCGAGCAGAGCGGCCTGAGTTTTGGGGGGAGTTCGATTGATCTCGTCGGCAAGCACAACGTTGGCGAACAGCGGGCCTTCCATGAAACGGAAGTCCCGGTGGCCCGTCGTGCGATCTTCTTCGATGATTTCCGTTCCCGTTACGTCGGCGGGCATCAGGTCGGGGGTGAACTGAATTCGGCTGAAGGAAAGATCCAGCGTCTCAGCCAACGTGCTGATCATCAACGTTTTTGCCAAACCTGGGACACCCTCGAGCATCACATGGCCACGACTGAACAGGCAGATCATGATTTCGTCGATGACCTGTTCTTGGCCAACGATGATCTTTCCCAGTTCGTCGATGATTCGCTGACGGGCTTCGTGAAGCCGATTCGCATCGGCTTCGCTCAACGCGTCTTCACCGGCCGGTGCTCCGCCGTCGGTCGCTTCGGTTGACATGCAACATCCTTCTCTGGTGAGTCACTCGTGAGGTTTGAAGGCGTGGAGCGTTTTTCGCTGGCCGCCGCAATCCGTCTCAGAATAACAGCAAATGCGGACTTCCGCGCCATGTCTGCGCTGCTTTCCTGCCGATGATTTCAGAAACACGCCGATGTGTTCTGGCGTTCAAGCAGCGTGGGTTGCAGGCAAACGATTTCAACTGCGATTTAGCTAAGTCTCGCATATAATCAGCTTTTTGCCTCTGTTCGGGCCAACTCTTCGAGCTAGCGGAACCTCATATTCAGTCAGCGAGACTGTAGGAGTATTCGTGGTCGTCAATGAAAAAAAAAACGGATCGCGGGCCGAATCATCGAAGGTGGTGCCATAGGTTTCCCCGTGACCGTTCACGGCGAGCCAGCTTTTGGCGGTTTTGAGGAGTATTTGTCCCCCCTAACTGTGCGTCGTTGCTTTGGGCGAACCCGCCTAAAAACACCCAAACAGTTCTTGAAGCACCAGCCAGAGAGGTTAGGGAACGACAGTCGCATCGCTTGTCGTGCAACCCGTCTCGACGGAGTAGCAGTTGCCCGCCATTTCTCAGTTTCTTGTGCCTGCAAGGGCTGCCTCGGCGAATCTCTGGCGCAGGACGCAGGTTTCGGTCAATGGGTCACGCAATCGGGATTCGGAGGCGTTGCTGATTCATCCTCGGGTTGATCCTCCGCAATCTCAAGGCTCTCTCGAACTTCCTCGTTTGCCGTCCAATAAAACACGGTTGCCACGAGAGCGAGCAGAATACGCAGCATCTCAAACACCAATGCAACCAGTGTTCCGGATGCTTGCGTTGGGGTTGCGGGAATCATTTTGTAAAGTGCTGCGACTGCGGCCTCCCAGACTCCCACTCCCGCGGGTGTGATTGGCAGTGCCGAGGCCAACATGCCAAGCGGAACGATTACAAAATGCTCAGTCAAATTGGGTGGCTCTGCATACAGGCTGCGTGCAACCAGGTAGACACTTACCGCGAATAGGCTCTGAACGCCGACGCTCATCAGCAAAGATGACCCAAATGCATACGGGTGAGCATGAAAAGCTCGGAAAGGTGGTCCTATCTTCCCAATCAGCGGGCCTAAAAACCGGATGCTGGTTCCCCACTTGATCAGATGATCTACCGAGCGACCTCCAAACACAAGAAACAGCAGGACAACTGTCCCCACTGCAAACAGAGTGGTTGCAGCGAATTTCAAGTCCTCAATCCCCTCCGCCGATTCCCGTACTTCGGTGGGCTGTAAAAGCAGGGTCCCAATGACAACGAGAAACAACAGGCCGTAAAGCCCTGAGCCGCGATCTACCAAAACCGAGGCAACTGCCTCGACGCGCTTACCCGGACGCCGCCGTGCGAGGAAGATTGCCTTAAAGAGATCCCCGCCAACGCTCCCTACGGAGATGAAACTCAGCAGAAAGCAGATCGCACCGAGACGAAATGCCTCCAGCATGGAAAGAGTGATCCCCTGACAACGAACCAAAATACACCAGCGGGCAAAGGACAGTGCAGTCGCAATCATCGCAATGAAGAAGGCAGCAACTAGCAGCCCGTAGTGTTTCGGTTGCTGCGTCAATTGCTCCCATTGCTCAGGCTTAATTTGTGACATCAAGACAGAGATGATCACCACTGGGATGATGAATTTGATTGCACCGAGCGCAATGGAACGTTTGGAGTGAGCCATCGAGGAAGCGTAACACTCGATAGACGCCACGCAAAGCCCGACACTCAAACCAAGAGAATTCACGCACGAACATGACGAGGATCACGTGGCGAAATGCAAAGCAGTCCTGCAGTCAATGCAAAGCGAGCGAATTGCGGCGTACGCGGACTGTTGGCCTACCGAGCGCTGCGAGCCTAAAGAACGTCGCGAGCGTACAGACGTCCCTCAGGCATTCTGCGTCTTTTGCGAGCGGGCTAACGCCATCCTGCCGAGGGGCGGATCTCTGTCAGGGGCCGATACTTGAGAATCGCTGAGCCAGAAGCATCAATGATTCTGCTGTCGAGGAGTTTGAGCACGCCGCCCCGGTGAGAGCTCGTGGACGGTGATTTTTGGCAAGAATTCGTTCTGATTCATGGTGAAACGTCGACAGTGGCGAGCGTGATCCCCCAAGGGCAAACGTGGTGAAGCGGCGGGTTGCGACCTTGATTGCGGCATCGTCCGACGCGGGAAGACAGTTCGATAGCATTGTCGGAGCTTGTTTTGGCTTTGTTTTATGCTGTTTTCAGCGTGTTTTAGACATTTCGGCGAAGTTTCAGGGACAACCTTGCGAAAAAACCTAAAAGACAATATTCTGCTACTCCTGCAACAGCAGAAGAGCAACCCATCCAAAACAACGTTCGGACTGAGTGAACACCCATGACAATGGACAGCAGCCTCAAGGTTAAAGCCGGGGCTATTCGGGCAAGAAATGTACTGACAAGAGCAGAACGCATCGCCCGCTTACAAGAACTCGACCGTTTTGATGCAGAGGAAAGCGTCGTGGGCATGCCCAAGGTGCGAGTCGTGAAAGTTTCTCTGAAGAAGAAAAAGAAGGTGAAGAAGGCCGAGGAAGAGAACTAACATTCTCAGGTGCGACAATATTTCTCCGCGAGCCGGATGAGCGTTCCGCGACGCCATCCGGCTTTTTTTGCGTCTACGTTTAGATACACGTCTGCGTTTAGATACACATTGAGTCGCGTGTTTTTGCGGGTATGCCAGGCATGTCGCTAGTCACGCCTCTTCGTCACAGTCAATTTATTTCCTCATCGAGCGTTAATGAGTTGATGGTTTTTCGGTGGATTAGCCACGCAAGAGCGCTGTGATTACATCGGGCCTGTTTAGAATAGTTGCATGACCAATACTCTCGAAGAACGTGACCTGCTCGGTACCGATGATGATCTTTCATCGGTCATGCCGTCGCCGTCCGAGTCTCACAAGATTCCGCCTCCGGACGCCACCAGGCCACTCAAGGTTCAGTGGCAGTATGCGATCGTGCTCACGCTTGTGCACGTTGTTGCCTTGCTTGCGTTCGTAGGTTGGTTCTTCACGTGGTCGGGGCTGGTGGTCGGTATCGCGGGACACTTTGTCTTTGGAATGCTCGGTATCACGATCGGCTATCATCGCCTGCTGACGCATCGGGGCTTCACCTGTCCAGTCTGGCTGGAGCGGACGCTGGCGATCCTTGGAATGTGCAACCTGCAAGACAGTCCGGCAAGGTGGGTTGCCATCCACCGGATGCACCATCAGCACAGTGATAAGCAACCTGATCCGCATTCACCTTTGGTCAGTTTCCTCTGGGGGCACTGTGGATGGGTGGTTTGCCGACACCAGGATCTTGACACAACGCGGCACTACGAGCGTTATGTGCGAGACCTTCTCCGTGACCCTTTCTATCTGCAGCTGGAGCGGCGACAAGGCTGGTTTTTCGTCTTCGTTGCTCACGCCATGGTCTTGACTGCGATCGGCGCCGTGTTTGGGTACTTGGTCAGTGGCGGAGTTGGAAGCGAGGCAGCACGCTACGCTGCAAGTTGGGCCGTCTGGGGCGTGGCCGTGCGTACTGTCTTCGTTTTGCATGGCACGTGGTCAGTCAATTCTCTGGCTCACCTCTTTGGGTACAGAAATTATGACACGCGGGACGAGAGCACCAACAACTGGTTGGTGGCGTTGCTTAGCCATGGTGAAGGCTGGCACAACAACCATCACGCCGAACCACGAAGCGCAGCACATGGACATCGCTGGTGGGAATATGATATGTCCTGGTGGATCATACGTTCTTGGGAGATGGTCGGGCTCGCCAAGAATGTCGTTCGGCCCAAGTGCATGCAATCGGCTAAGGCGAACGGTTCACAGGCGAACTGATGTTCACTCGGCGATCGTCCGACGAGGAGCGGAGCTTGGTGTTCGAGTCGGTTGCCGTTCTCGGTACGGATTGCTGTGCGGTAAAATCAGCGGACTCGATTTTCTGTATTACCTCTGCCGACCGCTGCCGACAACTTCGACAACGCTGGTAGCCCTTAGGCTACAGCACTATCCAAGCTTGTTGTCCCATGACCACGATGTCGAAATAGCCAGAGCCGAGCGGCGACTAGCTGAAATTGGGTGTGGGCGGTCGGTAATCCCGCAGGCTGATACTGTGAAACCAGTCAATGGTTTGCTGCAGACCTTCTGCTAAGGCAACCTTGGGTTCCCAACCGAGTTCGGACTTCGCTAACGAAATGTCAGGGCGGCGACGGGTTGGGTCATCGGATGGCAGGGGTTTGTGAATCAAGCTGCTGGACGATCCGGAGAGTTCGATGATCTTTTCGGCCAGTTCGAGGATGGTGAATTCGGTCGGATTCCCGATGTTCACGGGGCCAACAAAATCCGTCTCGTGATTCATCATGGCAATGATCGCCTCCACAAGGTCATTGCGATAACAGAACGAGCGTGTCTGGCTTCCATCACCAAAAATAGTGATGTCCTCATTGTTGAGTGCTTGGCGGATGAAGTTGGAAACGACGCGACCATCGTAGGGATGCATGCGCGGTCCATAGGTGTTGAAAATTCGTACGATTCGCACATCAACATTATTGCTGCGGTGGTAATCCATGAATAACGTTTCCGCGACTCGCTTCCCTTCGTCATAGCAGGCCCTGATCCCGATGGGATTCACGCTTCCCCGGTAGCTTTCCACCTGGGGATGTACTTCGGGGTCACCATAAACTTCACTGGTACTGGCCTGCAGGATTCTCGCCCCACATCGTTTTGCAACTCCCAGCATGTTGATCGAGCCCAGTACGCTAGTTTTGATGGTCTTGATGGGGTTGTGCTGATAGTGGCCGGGAGCAGCCGGGCAAGCCATGTTGTAGATCTGATCGACCTCGAGAAAGATTGGCAAGGTAATGTCGTGCCGCAGGATTTCGAAGTTGGGTTCTCCCAGTAAGTGCTGAACGTTTGTTTTTTGACTGGTAAAAAAATTGTCCAAGCAAATGACATCGTGGCCCTCGGCAACTAAACGCTCGCAGAGGTGCGAACCAAGAAAGCCGGCACCACCTGTGATTAGGATGCGTTGAATCATCAGCATGTCTTTCGAGTGTGTAAGAAAAGGCTTGGTGTTACCAAGAAAAAAATGCAAACCTGACTTATGGCACTAGTTGTCAGTTCGTTCCAGTTCCCGGTTATCGATTAATCGTGTCGTCCCAATCATACCGGCGATCAAGGCGACGGCAGGGCGATCAATGATCGAAAGTGGTGTGAAGTCATGGGCAGAGACAATGCTTGCGTACTGGAGTGTGTCAAGTCGATGATTGTTGGGGGGGGCTGCGTTGGGTGTGACTGCCTCGTCAAGGCTTTCACCAAGCAACATCCGCTGCATGTTGGTTTGTAAGATGGCCGCTTGGTTTTGACCTGCTTGAAACGCCGTTGCAACGTATTCCAGAGTTTCAGAAATAAGAAGTGCACGCGTGCGTTCCTCAGCACTCAGGTACCGGTTGCGACTACTCATCGCCAAGCCATCCGCTTCTCGCACCGTTTCGCATCCGATGATTTCAGTTCCCACGTTCAGATCGCGTGCCATCGCTTCGATGACTCGCCATTGTTGGTAATCTTTTTTTCCGAAGTATGCATGCGATACTGGCAGCATGTTGAGCAGCTTTAAAACCACGGTCACCACTCCGCTGAAATGGCCCGGTCGACAGGTGCCTTCCAGGGGCTCACTGATGCGGGGTGGTTCAACCTTGGTGCTGAAACCGTCGGGATACATCTGTTTCTTTGTAGGAACGAATACAGCAGAAACGCCTGCGGACTCAAGTTTTTCCAGGTCGGCGGTGAGGGTGCGTGGGTATTTGTCCCAATCTTCATTCGGGCCAAACTGAGTGGGGTTTACAAAAATACTTGCGACTGCGGCATCGCAGGAAAGAGCTGACTTTATCAGGGACAAATGACCCTCATGAAGTGCGCCCATCGTGGGAACAAAACCAACGGTGCGGCCCTGAGAACGTAACGCACTGACAAAGGCTCGCGCGGTATCAGGCGAATCAAAGACTTCCATGGCGGTGTTCGCTGCGATTAAGTGGCAGAGGTAGCTTCTTCGAGTACTTGTTCGCTGACATAAATTGGCAGCGGTGGTGAGAAGGTGACGGCAACGGCAATTGCGTCGCTTGGTCGTGAGTCGATCTGAATCACTTCACCATCTTCTTTGACAAGACACAGTTGAGCGAAATAGGTGCTTTGGTCCAGTTCATTGATCACAACGCTTTCGACTTTTGCACCCAGTGCATTTGCCACACTGACCACCAGGTCGTGAGTCAGCGGTCGCGGGGGAACGTAACTATCTTTCACACGTCGGTCGATGTTCGTCGCTTCGAAAATACCAATCAAAATCGGGAATTCCCGTTCGCCGTCGACCTCTTGAAGATAGATGACTTGATTCTCCGTCAGCTCGGAAATGATGATCCGGGCTAATTGCATCTTTACGGGCATGAGATCGTTTACAGTTAGATAGTGACTAGATTGGGAGTAGTTTGGTCTTGAGCATCGCGACTCGACCGGTGGGTTCATTATACCGTTTTCAAGCGGGTTCATAGTGGCGTAGACAAGGTGGAAACTGCAACCCTCAGACGCGTGGATCGACGGCAATCGTCATCCATGCCTGGCTTGCGAAGGCCCATTTTCGTGCATGGCGTTTCGCCCGTGTTGATTGGGAATGGAGGAGTTGGGGGGGCCACGGGGCGCTGTTTGGATTCCCAAAGGTCGCGTTTTTGGGCCCTAAACGCTGTGGGGAAGGTGGTCGACAGGCGCGGGGAGGAATGGACAACGCGGCTGAGGTAAATCTAATGACACATTGGTGGCGTGAGTTGCAGATCAATGCTCGAACCGGAAGATCGTGGTGGCGAGGGGTGGCAGATTCACCAAGATGCTGTCGGGTCGGTCGTGGTGGCCACGTCCTGTCGTTTCTCTGCCAGGAAAATTGCCGATGTTGGTTCCACCATAGGTAGTGCTGTCGCTGTTGAAAATTTCTTTCCAGTAACCGCTGCACGGTACGCCCACTTCGTAGTCGTAACGCACCACGGGTGTCATGTTAGCGCAGACGAGCAGAGGCGGCGTACCCTCGAGGCCTTTTCTCAGGTAGACAAGAATGCTGTCTCGGGCGTTCAGGCAATCGACCCATTCAAAACCATCTTCGGAAAAGTCGAGTTGATGAAGTGCAGGATTTTCAACCACCATCCGATTGAGGTCGGCAACCATTTGCTGGACTCCCCGGTGATTCTCAAAATCAAGAAGTTCCCATTGGGGGCCATCATCGTGGTTCCACTCGTTCCATTGTCCGAATTCGCCACCCATGAACAGCAGTTTTTTTCCCGGGTGTGTCCACATGTAAGAATAAAGCAGACGTAGGTTTGCAAATTTTTGCCAAAGGTCGCCTGGCATCTGACTCAGCATCGCACCTTTTCCGTGCACCACTTCATCGTGCGAAAGCGGCAGCATGAAATTCTCGGTGAACGCATAAATCAAACTGAATGTCAGATCGTTCTGATGATGGCTGCGATGGACTGGTTCCTTGTGGAAATAATCCAACGTGTCATTCATCCAGCCCATGTTCCATTTGCAGGTGAATCCCAAACCACCCTCTTCGGTGGGGCGTGACACGCCAGGCCAGGCGGTTGATTCTTCAGCTGCCGTCACTACACCCGGATGTTTTTCTTGAACTGCCTCGTTGAATTCTCGTAGGAACTCAATGGCTTCAAGGTTCTCTCGCCCACCATTTCGGTTGGGAATCCATTGGTCGTGCTCGCGGCTGTAGTCGAGGTAAAGCATGGATGCTACGGCATCAACACGCAGTCCATCGATGTGATATTTATCCAGCCAGAACAGAGCATTCGCGATCAGGAAATTACGGACTTCGTTTCGTCCGTAATTGAAGATAAGCGTACCCCAGTCAGGGTGCTCGCCCTGGCGTACGTCGGCGTGTTCAAACAGAGCAGAGCCATCGAACTTCGCCAAGCCATGAGTGTCTTTGGGGAAGTGCGCTGGAACCCAGTCAACAATGACTCCAAGTCCATGCTGGTGCAGATAGTCAACAAAGAACATGAAGTCTTCTGGACTGCCATGCCGCGACGTGGGGGCAAAGTAGCCGACGGTCTGATACCCCCAAGACCCGGTGAAGGGATGCTCAGTAATTGGCATAAGTTCGATGTGCGTGAAGTGCATGCGGTGGCAGTAATCGACCAGTCTTTTGGCGAGGTCCCGATAATCGAGCCATCCGTGAGTGCGACCGGGACCTTTTTGCCAACTGCCCAAGTGCACCTCATAAATGTTCATGGCAGCTTGCCGCGGATCGCTGTCCCGCCGTTTGGCCATCCAGCCACTGTCGTCCCATTGATAACTTTGTAGATCTGACACGATTGATGCTGTCAGCGGGGGCAGTTCTGCCGCGAATCCGAGTGGATCACTCTTGTCTACCCACTCATCGTTTAGATTCAGGATGCGATATTTGTACTTGTCACCCACCTTGGCTTCAGGGATGTATAGTTCCCAGATTCCCACATGCTCCAGGGGCTTTGCATTGTGTTGGCGGCCATCCCAGTTGTTGAAATCGCCCACGACTTGAACGGATTTTGCATTGGGCGCCCAAACGGAGAAATTCACTCCGTTGGCGTCGTCGATGATCCGCGGCTGGGCACCTAAACGTTCGTAGAGTCGGTGATGCCGACCCTCGCCGATCAAGTGCCGGTCGAGGTCGCTGAAGATGGACGGTGCGGCATACGGATCTTGCATGTCGATAATTTCGCCAGTCTTGTCTGTCATCTGGATACGGTATCTGGATGTGCTTGCTTTTCCACGCGCGACATCTTGATCTGCTTGAGGCTTCGCGTCGACCTCCCCGTGACAGATCGCCTCAAAAAAACCAGCTGGATGGAGGCGCCGCATAGGACGACGCAGGCCACTTTGGCGATCAATGATCCACGCAGCTTTCGCTTGCGGTAGGTAGGTGCGAACCGCAACCGCTGCCTCTCCAAGATAGTCCACTGGGTGGGGGCCTAGCACGCTCGAGGGGTTTTCGTGGGTGCCGTCAATCAGTTGGCCGATGCTGGTCAGGGAGACTTGAGTGTGCATATGTGATCCGCTAAAGCGGCGTCAGGGAAAATGAAACGGGTTAGCGGGTGGACTAATCGTGGATCGGTGGCTTTGGTGCGTTCAGCGCGACTCAATCAGATCCTTGGCGGTGAATCGTCGTCGTGATTCCTGAGGGCCATCGGATACGTTGCCGCGAAGTAGCCAGCGACGCAGTTGATCGGTGGGACCATTGCTGCCTCGTGGGCCTCCTGGACCACGGTGCGGTGAATCGATACGGATGTTTGAAAGATTCTGGTTTTCTTCCGCTGATGGCGTCGTAGGTGAAGCCCCCACGCTGACCAAACGCGAAGAAACCAGGCAGGCTTCTACCCGATGTATGCACAAAGCGCGATCAACTCGACGCCACAAGTCAGCGTGCTGGACATCAATGCGGCGACCAAAATGCTCCCAAACAAAATTGTTCTCTCGCCAGCGGGGTAGCGAATCAGAAAGCGACCGAACCAGATAGCGGTTGTGGCTCAACAGGGTTACTGATGACGGACCATCGATCGATTCGAGACCACGAACGGCGGCGAGCAGTGTCAGGCGATTCAAATCACCGAGATCGCTATCGCCTGCATCAAAAACTGGCTCTCCATCGGAAGATTCCAATGAAAAACGCCATGTTCCCTCCGTCAGGGATGAAGCAGTCGCCTCGCAAACCAGCAGATAGTCCGAGCATTTTTCGGTGTCATGAACGGTGGTAATGCGCGCATTCGCCACCGTGGATGGTGTATTCAACATCACAGGGAAGTTTGTCCAACAGGATGGGGCAAGGTGTGGTCAAGAAAAGCCTTTTCTTGATCAACACGCGGCAGGGAGGTGCGATCCATCAGGGAGTCGGCGACGACCTTATCTGTAGCACAGGTGTAGTCTCCGCCTGAGGTGCGTATCGGTAAACATCGCGTGGTCCCCACACTGTTGCTAATCAAAAAGGTCGACCAATCTTCACAGGGGGCCTCATGAGACGTAGATGCCGTATGACCGGAAAAAACACTCAAATCGCGACAGTTTAGTGACTCATGGGCCCAGTCACGCCAGCCGTCAGTCACGCCAGCCGTCAGTCACGCCAGCCGTCAGTCACGCCAACCGTCAGTCACGCCAACACCCAGACATGCGGAAGATCCGCGAGGTAGACCGAGGTCGCGGGGGCCCGCTTGGCAGATCGTTCTGACGAGCATGACGCGCACCTGTGGGAATCGTCACCGCGACTCGGCCGGTAGGTGCGTCTGCTCGTGATCAAACGCCACGCGATGCGCACATGCTTTCCCCGGGGCGGGTGGCTGGAACCACATCACGGTGGATGCAGCGTGAAACCCGTGATAGCAGCGATGATGCTAGAAAGGTGTTTCCGGCCAGTCGTAAGTTGCTCCGCAGAAGCTTGCCGCCCGAATGATGCTACAGTGTGCAAAGGAACGTGTCAGGTTCGCGAGCTCGTCGCCCGTTTGAATCGTACCCATGCCAAGGGCTTCCGTTTCTTCTGGTGGCAGTTTACTGTGCAACAGGATCCGATACTCCTGAGCCAGCTTTCGCAGCGTGTGCGCTGGGGGCAGAGTTGGGTCCCACGGCGGTAATTCGTCTTCACTCAGAGTTTCGCAGTGGTTGGCTAGTTCTGTCGTCTCGGCAGAGATCTTCAGCAGCTCACCGGTGGGAGCATCCGAAAGATCGGTCCACAAAACGATGGTGCCGCTCGTGTCGGCAAGCCGGGCTGCCGCTGCCGCCGCACGTGCCACATTTTGCCAAGTCTGTTGCTGTTGGTTTCCATCTAGCGAAGCCACGACCACGGAGGTTGATGAATTAACCTCTGGCATATGCCGTGTTTCTTGTAGTCGTTTACGAATCCCGATGGTTGTTCCAGCGAAAATATCCGCGGCTTCTCCCGAATTGCTCGATGTCACGCTCATCATCAACTGAGCACCCAATAGCATGGCCGGCTCATTGGGGTCAGCGGCCTCCGCAACCGCTTCCGCTGGGTGACTCAATAATCGAAGTCGGGATGCAGAATCCGAGAAAGCTGGAAAAAATCCGTGCAAATCGCTTTGGCAATCAAGATCACCACAGCGGCCGGATGTAATGGGTAATACAAAGTCTGCGTCGACTAATAACCGGTTCAGGTAGATGGGATGCGCCGAAGCATCGGGGCCTAGAAATCGCAATGCCTCGCGGTTGGAGGGTTGGTGGATCTCCACTTCGGCAGCATTTCCCACCACTTCTGCGATCGCTTGCATTGTCGAGGGAAGTGCTTCGTCGCCTACCGTAACGCTGATGCTGTCAGCGTTACTTTCCTGAAGCAGTTGAATGACTGCAGAAAGGATTCTTAAAACCTGAGGCGTGTTCGGGTCCACTGCCACCGCCACGGTGTCACCAGGCACGATCGCCTCGGTCAACGCAGGGTAATCAAGAGGGGCACGCAGCGCCGACAGCGTTGCCTCAAACGGATCCGCACAGGCACCGGAATCGACTGGCCGATGGGTCAAGCAGTCTGCGGAGGCGATCTCCGAGAGGTGCGACTCAAAATTCATAATAGAGGGGGTCCGACAAACTCATACGATCTTTACTCCAAAAACACAGCCACTTGTTGTAATCCCAGTCGCCCATGAACAGAAGGTAGGTGGTGTCAGAACCATAGTCAGAATCAAAACGCGACCAGAAATCAGCGTGAATTCCAGCTTGTTCCCTTAGATTACCGGCGAGCAAGCTTGAGGAATGCTTTTCGTAGACATGAGCTTTCGCGTCGCGGTCCAGCTATCTGAGGAGGCTGGGAGCAGTTTGTAACGTGAATGCTAGCTTTCTGCGGAAGTGATCTTGCGACGTGTACGAGTTGACGGCCACAATCCGCACCTGTCCAGTGGCACTTTCTTTTCTTGACTCTTACGTGACTGACCCAAAATGGAATTTGGTGATCTGTCGGAAAATCCGTTTGCTCGTGTAGCCCGCAAGGAAAAAAACACACGACGGCGTGCGTTGGTACGAGCCTTCCAAGTGTTCGTTCTGGTGACGATCGCGACTGGTGGGATCCTTGTCCTGGCGAATCAGAGCAAGCGTTGGTTAGCCGGACGCTTGTTGGCCGACTTTGATGGTCTTGGGGCCAGTCAAAAGATTGATCGTTTGGCACAGATCGCTGAATTGGGAGTGTTTAGCGTAGAACCGCTCGTCAGTAGCATGGCTGACGAAGATTCGGGAGTCGCGAGGACTGGTTATGAACTGTTGCGAACCGCGCAGAATAATTGGACGGTTTTGCCGTTGGAGGACGAGAAGTCCCGGCACGAGTTATTGATCGAAGCTGTGAAGGGGATCGCGCTTGATCTGCCGGATCATCGCACGGGTTGGGGAACAAGCTTGATGCAGCAAACCTTGTTGTTTACGGCAGAGCATCCTGGTGCCACCGGTGATCTGCCAGAGCGTGCATCCAATGCGATCAACTTGTTAGCGCTTTCGGGCCGTCCCGAGCAAAACGCGACTTTGGTAAAATCAGTCACGCCCGGGCGTTTGGGTGTGCAGGGCGGACCGTTGCCGGTGGATGGGATTCAATCGGTCGACGAGTGGACCACTTGGCCCCCTGGCCAGAAGATTGCCCGAAATGTCACAGACGGGGTCACGGATGCCGCGCCAAACGCAATCGCGGGAGTGACTTCAGGCGTCTCTTTTGGAGCCGCGGACTCCGCACAAGCAACTGCCAACTTCCCAACCGCTAGCAGGTCTGGGGCAGTGCCTACAGTTTACAAGTCAGGAGCAAACAGGTTGCAGCTGATTGGCGAGAATGAGGTCGTTCGGCTGGCGGACTTTGCCGAAAGCTCTCTGATTGATTCTGTGGGTAGCGCGGACGCTTCCCA
>Ga0315322_10000243_pt1 | contig 38935 bp, 36 predicted proteins | sample M110021515metaG_FD_203461 | JGI IMG/M metagenome (GOLD analysis project Ga0315322, IMG submission 203461) | Ammonia-oxidizing marine archaeal communities from Monterey Bay, California, United States - M1 100m 21515 | ecosystem: Environmental > Aquatic > Marine > Intertidal zone | place: USA... | reverse complement strand
GATCAACAACACATCGAACGACGGCACGCAGTATTTCATCACCGCAAATCACTGCGGCAACATGGGCAGCGCAACGTTCCGCTTCAACTACGAGAAGTCGGGTTGCGGAACAGGCTCGGCTCCGACTAACCAGTCGGTACAGGGCTCAACTTTGATGAAAGCCAGCTCGAACGGTGACTACCGCTTGATCAGGATCACCGGCGCCATCCCTTCTAGCTACAACGTCTACATGGAAGGGTGGGACCGCAGCAACGTGACCCCCGCGAACACCATCGCTATCCACCACCCGCAGGTTGGCCCGAAGAAGATCAGCTTCGACTACCACGCTCCGGCTAAGTCTGGCGGCGACTGGCGCATTTTGCAGTGGGACGACGGCGTCACCGAGCCCGGCTCTTCTGGCAGCCCGCTGTTTTCAAACGCGGGCCTATTCATCGGCGCCTTGTGGGGCGGCGCTGCAACTTGCAGCTTCCCGAAAGACGACTACTACCCCCGCTTTGGCAACAACTTCAGCGCCCTCAGCCAGTGGCTCGATCCAATCAGCACAGGCGCTCAGACCTTGCAGGGCATGGACCTAGGCGGTGGCCCTCCGCCCCCCTCATGTGGCACGACTCAAATCGGTCTTGGTGTCGGAGGCGCGAACGTCCTGAGCTTGGACACTACGGACTCCCCGCAGGTTGGCGCGGTCATCAACTTGGTCTCGACCGGCTATAACGGCAGCCCCGTTGCGACATTGATCCTCTCTACGACTAACCCTGTAGTGCCCCTTCTTGGTGGCACGGTTTACGTCAACCACCTGAACCCGTATAGCTTGATACCGGTCGCCACTTCCGGCGGCATTGGCGTCTACGCATTGACCTTGCCCGCCTCGCCTAGCATTGTGGGAGTCACTGGCTATTGCCAAATGGCTGCACCCGACGCAGCACAAACATTCGGCTGGGCATTCACGAACGGTCTGGCGGTCACATTCTGCCCCTAGTCGCACCGGCAAGTGAGCTCATTGAGGGAGGCCTCCTCGTGTATCGCACGGGGGGGCCTCTCCTCTTAAGTTGTTCCCATTCTGTATAGAACTTGTAGGGCAAACCTAAGTTTAGGCCCTACCGGGCATCTACGAACTGTCGCAAACAAGATTGCTTCGCACGATTCCCGTCAGCATGTAAGCTGATTGACCTCGAACCGTCCATTCCTCAGCCCCCCCCTAAAATGAAGAACCTGAAGTTACCGCTTCTCGGCGTTCTCGCACTGATCTTTGCCGGACTCTCCGGCCAAGCTCAGATCGAACGCCTCTCCCTTGAGCAGATGGTCCAAAAGACCGACGACGCCCTCTTCGCCGAGATTACTTCAAAGGAAGTGATTCGCATCGACCACCCTACCGACGGGCCCGAGCTCTATTTTACTCACTTGACTCTTGAAGGCACTTCGCTCTCCACAGGTGAAGCCCAGACGATCGTCGTCACCTTCCCCGGTGGCTTCGTCAACGAGACCGACGGTGTCTGGAACTCCGAGGCCCCCTCGGCTGACGACTCCAAAATCGGCAACCAAGTTGTCGCTTTCTACAAGCACATCGACAACGCCGGTGGCGACCTTGCGTGCAACTTCCTGTACGCCTCCCATGGTGGTCTCTTTCGCACCGTCGACAGTCCCGCTGGCACTGTTGTAATGGGCCGTGGCGATGGCTACGCGATTCAAAACAACACGCGCTTGAGCGCACTCGATACGGCTATCACGACGATCGCCGACGCCACCAAGAAGGAGCAGAAGTAATGCAACTCAACAACCTTATCCTCCCGGTAGTTGCACTGAGCGCTGCCGCGATCTTGCTAACGCCCGGAACCTCGGACGGCTACTCCCTTATCGGCGGCTCCCTAAGCCAGACTCAGCGCGACTTCCGCACGTACAACAACTTTGCGGACTCAGCGACTAATAACAACCAAACGGCCGACGCCAACTTTCCCGGGCACCAAGGCGCGGTCATGGCTATCTGGAAGGGCAGCATCGAATGGGGCAGCGAGCTCCACGGCAACGGTGACGGCGATCCCCATCAAGCGTTCGGTCTTGGCTCCGGAGGCGCGAACTTCGATCCTTCCATGCAGGGCGAAGCAACGGGCACTGGCTCGAGTAATGACAACACTCACTCTCCACTTTCGGGTGGATCGGGTGGCGTACTCGCATACTGCGAAACACCGATCAGTAATGGCTGGCGTATCCGCTACTATGAAAGTTGGACGTGGGCGGACGGTCCCGGAAGCAGTATCCCTGGAAGTCAAATCGACTTGCAGGGCGTTTCCTGCCACGAGTACGGACACGCACTCGGCCTGGGCCACTCCACCGTCAACGGCGCGGTCATGTACCCGTCGATCAGCGGCACCGGCGTCGTGACTCGCTCGATCGAAAACGACGACATCGCTGGAATCAAGGCGATCTACGGCACAGCTGCGGGCAGCAAGCCTCATATCGGAGGGTTCACTGTGACAGGTAATACGCTCACGATTACGGGTTCGGGCTTCGATAGCTCGGGCAACCAAGTCTGGTTCACACAAGCAAACGCAGGCGGCAACGGCACCCCGATTAAGGTCACGGGCCTTTCGTCCAACGGTACGACGATCACAGCCTCAATCCCTGGCAGCGCTGGCCCCGGTGACATTCAGGTCCGACGCAATAGCACTGCTCACTCGGGCCTTTCTAACGCATTCCCTTATGACGGCAACGGAGGCGGTGGACCCACTTGTGGCGTCACGCTGATTGGCGTCGGCACCGGAGGCGCGAACATCGGCTCCCTCAACACCGCAGACTCGCCCACCCTGGGCACAACGGTCAACTTGGTCGCCTCGGACTTCAACAATAGCTCTGTCGGCACACTAATCCTGTCGTTCGGCACATCGACGACGCCGCTGCTTGGAGGCACTATCTTCATCGACTACCTGAATCCGGTCGGGAAGATTGCTGTGGCCCTTTCGAGCGGGCTGGGCGTTTACCCGATAGCGCTGCCGGCGACGCCTTCGCTGGCCTACGTCTCCGGGTACGCCCAGTTTGGCGCGGCAGACGGCACCCAGCCCGCTGGCTGGGCCTTCAGCAATGCGATCGAATTGACTTTCTGTCCCTGAGCTAGTACCTGTTCTGGCTATTTGATGGTTCGCGCCTCCTGTGCTGTATCGGCAAGAGGCGCGAACCTTATTTTCTATTAGGCTTGGATCCGATTCCAGGCTTGCCCAAACTCCCCCGGCTCGCTATCCTTCCCGCCCCTTCGTCTCCCATAGGTGTGACGGAGCCACTTCGGCGGAGAGGTGGCAGAGCGGCTTAATGCGCCAGATTGCTAATCTGGTGACCCCTCCGGGGGTCCGGGGGTTCAAATCCCCCCTTCTCCGCCATTTTTACCCATGGGTATAACGCTACATAACGCGACTCTTGCCACCCTGCCTTTTGTGCTGGGTTTGTCCGGTTGTGCCGCCGAGAAGACGCTTACTATCATGAGCGAGCCCCCCGGCGCCGAGGTGCGACTAGGTGACCAGTCCCTTGGGCTGACGCCGGTCACCGTCGACTTCCTACACTACGGAACGCAGCGCCTTGGTATGTCGCTCGAGGGCTACAACCGCGTCGAGCGCGACCTGCGAATCAAAGCACCATGGTACGGCCGCTTCCCGATGGACTTCTTTACCGAGGTCGTCGTCCCAATCGGGTGGGAGGATCACCGCATGGTCTTCCTGGACCTCGTGCCAACGCTCGACAGAATCAACTTGGATCAGTTCGAACTCGTTCGCGCTCGCGCCGAGCACTTTCGCATCGCCCAGGACGGCCCCCCCACCAACCTGCCGCCACGGCCCGAAGAAGAGACCAGCCTGATCGACGCCACGCCGATTGGCTCGTCGTGGTAACTGGCGTCGAAGACTTTGCGGGCAGCCGCGCAGTCGTCATGGGCTTTGGGCGTTTTGGCGGTGGACGAAGCGCAGCCGAGTTCCTGCTCGATCAAGGCGCCCACGTTCTAGTTACAGATCTGTCGGAAGCCCATACGCTCGACGACTCGATCGCATGCCTAAGTTCGAAGCACCGCGAGGCCATCGAGTGGAAGCTGGGCTGCCACGACCTTATGGACTTCACCAGCGCTGACATCGTCATCGCCAATCCCGCGGTATCGACGTCGAACAAGTATCTGCAAGCTGCACGCGATGCGGGCGCTTGGGTCACAACCGACATCGAGCTGTTCTTGCGACTTACCGACATGCGCCTAGTGCTCATCACCGGCACCCAAGGCAAGAGCTCCAGCGCCCAAATGACGGCGGGCTTGTTGCAGAGTGCGGGCTTTTGCGTTCATCTTGGCGGCAACATTGGCAACTCCCTTTTGCCGACGCTAACGGAAAAAAACTCGTCCAACTCCATCGCTGTTATCGAGCTCTCCTCCTATCAACTCGAAGCGCTCCCCCAGGACTCGGTTCTCGCTCGCGCCGAAGTGGTCGCAATTACGAACTTGCTTGAGGACCACATCTCGCGACACGGAACGATTGCGTGCTACCACCAAGCCAAGGCGCGTATCTTAGACCTACTCAAACACGGCGGGGTCGCCATTGCTAGCTTCAAAGACCTGCAGCTCTCCCCACTGCGCGAAGAGCACGCGCGAAGGATGGCATCCGCAGAATGGCTGCCGTTCCAAGCGCATACCTGTGACGCCGGCCTTGGCCTACAGGGCGGCGATTTCACTATTCATGGCAAGGTGATTGCCCCTGTCACAAGTCTGCCTCTGCCCGGCGATTTCCAGCAACTCAATGCGCTTGTCGCCATCGGGGCAGCACTCTCGATCGGCGTCTCCATAGACGCGATTGCGTCCGCACTTCCCAAGCTCGAAGGCCTTCCCCACCGCGCCCAAGACCTCGGCACGTTCACGCCCGGCGATTTTCCGATCCGCATCATCGACAACGCCGTCTCGACAACTCCGGACTCGACGCAGTCCGTTCTCGAATCACTCGAAGGCCCCGTAACGCTACTCGTTGGGGGGCGTTCGAAGGGCCAAGACCTTTCGAGGCTCGCCGCAGCCTGCACGGGCCGGGTCGCGCACGTGCTGTGCTTCGGCGAGGCCGCCCCGGAGCTACACGCCGCCTTTTCCAAAGCCGGCGCGAACTGCCACGCCTTTGCGACAATGGACGAGGCTGTCGCTCAAGGCCTGTGCGAGCTCGCCAGCCCGACGCTCCTTTTCTCGCCGGCGTGCTCTAGCTTCGATCAGTTCTCGAACTTCAAGCAACGCGCCCTCGCCTTCCACAGAGCCCTTCCTAGCTAGTCCACAGGAAGCTCTAGGTACTCAACTCAGACTTTACCCTCGACGATGCCCTCCTTTTGGGCTATAGAAGGACTCTATGCGGTGCGAACTCTGCCAAGAAAACCCGGCCTCCGTCTACGTGACGGACCTGACCCCTACCCCCGAGACACCTCACGGTGAGCTCGGTGAGATCTCGTTGCGCCACATGTGCTCAAGCTGTGCCGCCGACTTGAACCTTCCCCACGGCCCAGTCCCGGGTCAGAACAAGGCGATGCTTTTCAAGCTGCTGCAAAAGACCGCCAAGGCGTCGAAGCAGCCCGTCGGTCCTATTTGTAGCTGCGGGATGACGCTGCACGAGTTGCGCGCGCAGGGGCGTTTGGGCTGCCAGGAGTGCTATCAGGTCTTCCGGCCCCATCTCGTGCCACTGTTCCTGCGCATGCACCAGGCGACCGAACACACGGGTCGCGCACCGGGCACGGATGTGGCGCAGGTCGAGCGGACAGTTCGCATCGAGAAGCTCCGCGAGCGCATGGATATGGCAATTCGGGAAGAGGAATACGAAGACGCCGCGCGGCTGCGAGACGAGCTGACCCAACTCGAAGCCGAGACCTCGAAGTAATCGAGTAGCTCAGCGCCTGTGCGCGAGCTCCCATACCGCAAAAGATTTTTCGCCAAGGTGAAAACTGTTTTGCGCGCCTAGAGCCGCTCGATAACGACTCGGCCTGCGAGGGCTCACTAGGATCCCCCAATCCCTAAGCCCTTTGCAACAAGTGACATGTGGAACCAATAGCGATTTGGTGTAAACCCACTCCCCAGCTTAAAATAGCGTCATAATCGGGCGAACTGCACTACGCCTTACCAAGCCACCCCTTGGACCCTCAAGACATCGGCCTATATTGCCGATGGCAGGACTTACATCAGCTCTTGCAACACCCCACCACGTCGGTGCGGTCAAGCTACTCACAGCGACTACAGAAGGAACCCAATGTTCGATCGTTTCACGGACCGCGCCAAGAAGGTTATGAACCTGGCCCGCCAAGAGGCCCAGCGTTTCAACCACGAATACCTCGGTACCGAGCACGTTTTGCTTGGCCTCGTCCAGGAGGGTAGCGGTGTTGCCGCCAACGTCCTCAAAAACATGGGCGTGGACCTAAACCGCATTCGCGCCGAAGTTGAGAAGCTCGTCAAGAGCGGGCCCTCGATGGTCACCATGGGCCAGCTCCCCTTCACGCCCCGTGCGAAGAAGGTGCTAGAGCTTTCAATGGAAGAGGCGCAAAACCTCGGTCACAATTACATCGGAACCGAGCACCTGCTGCTAGGCCTGATCAAAGAGAACGAGGGCATTGCCGCGAAGGTGCTGACCAACTTGGGCGTCAAGCTCGAGGACGTTCGCGAAGAGGTGCTCGAGTTCCTTGGTGCTGATCCCACCGACGAGGACGACGAACTCGACACCGCGGACGACATCGGCGGCGAAGGCGGCGGCAAGAGCAAAACTCCTGCGCTAGACTCTTTCGGTCGCGACCTCAGCGAGCTTGCGCGCAACGGAACACTCGACGCCGTCATCGGCCGCGAAAACGAAATCGAGCGCGTCGTGCAGATCCTCTCGCGCCGTCGCAAGAACAACCCAGTGCTACTCGGTGAGCCCGGCGTCGGTAAGACGTCCATCGTCGAGGGCCTGGCCCAGATGATCACCGCTGGCACCGTGCCCGAGATCCTGCGCGACAAGCGTATGGTCGTGCTCGACCTAGCCATGATGGTCGCCGGTACCAAGTATCGCGGTCAATTCGAAGAGCGCATCAAGGCCGTCATGACCGAAGTCCGCCGCGCGGGTGATGTCATCCTGTTCATCGACGAGCTTCACACGCTTGTTGGCGCCGGTGGTGCCGAGGGTGCGATCGACGCATCGAACGTCCTGAAGCCCGCACTTTCACGGGGCGAGATTCAGTGCATCGGCGCAACGACTCTTGACGAGTACCGCAAGTTCATCGAGAAGGACGGCGCTCTCGAGCGTCGTTTCCAGTCGGTGATGGTCGAGCCGCCCACACCCAAACAGACCGTGGAGATCCTTAGGGGTCTGCGCGAGCGCTACGCCGACCACCACCAGGTTGAGTACACCGACGAGGCCCTAGAGGTCGCCGTCGAGCTCGCCACCCGCTACATCAACAACCGCTACCTGCCCGACAAGGCGATCGACGTGATCGACGAGGCCGGCGCGCGCATTCGCATCAAGAACATGGTGGCGCCGCCGGACATCGCCGATATCACCAAGGAAGTCGAAACGCTCGACGCAGCGAAGGAAGCGGCCGTGCAGAACCAGCAGTTCGAAGAGGCGGCCGCTCTGCGCGACCAAGCCTATCAGCTGCGGAAGAAGCGCGAGGAGATCCAGAAAAGCTGGCGCTCTGAGCAAGCCGAAAAAGAGGCCCACGGCATCGTGGACGCCGAGGTCATCGCCGAGACTGTCTCGAGGATGACTGGTATCCCGCTGACACGCCTCGAGGAGGCCGAAGCTGCCCGCCTGTTGAACATGGAAGTTGAGCTCGCCGAGGTTGTCATTAACCAAGACGCAGCGATCAAAGCCATTGCGCGCGCCGTGCGGCGCTCGCGTTCGGGCCTTAAAGATCCCCAGCGTCCAATGGGAAGCTTCATCTTCCTTGGCCCATCTGGCGTCGGCAAGACCTACCTCTGCAAGCAGCTAGCGAAGTTCATGTTTGACGACGAGGAAGCCGTCATCACGATGGACATGAGCGAGTTCATGGAGAAGCACAACGCCTCTCGACTTGTCGGCGCGCCTCCGGGATACGTCGGTTATGAAGAGGGCGGACAGCTGACCGAAAAGGTCCGCCGTCGCCCGTACTGCGTGGTGCTGCTCGACGAGATTGAGAAGGCACACCCCGACGTCTTCAACATGCTATTGCAAGTGATGGAAGAGGGTCGTCTCACAGACTCCTTCGGCCGCCACGTCGACTTCCGCAACGTGATCCTAATCATGACCAGCAACCTCGGTTCGCACGTCATGAAAGCGGGCTCATCACTAGGCTTCGGCAAGCCCACGACGACCGAGTCCAGCATCGACCGCAAGGACAAGATGAAGATCGACGTCATGCACGAGGTCGAACGACACTTCCGCCCCGAGTTCCTGAACCGCATCGACGAGCTGGTAATCTTCAACCCGCTCGAGAAAGACCACATCGCGAAGATCGTACGCCTGCAGCTGATTGAGGTTTTCGATCGCGTCCGCGACCGCGGTATCACAATCGAGATCGCTGAAGACGGCATCGACTTCCTGATGACAAAAGGCTTTGATGAGAACTACGGTGCGCGTCCAATGCGGCGCGCGATCGAGCGCTACATTGAGGATCCGCTCGCCGAGCAGGTTCTGCAGCCCGGGTTCGACGAGAAGAAGCCGCTCTTGATCACCGTCGAAGGTCCAGTTGAAGACGCAGAGGCCCTAGCCTTCCTGCAGACTGAACCCGTCGCGCCAACTGGCAAAGGGGCCAAAGTTGCGGACGCCAAGGCGAATGCCGAGGCGAGCGCCGAGGAGTAGCCTCTCCTAGCCGAGATTTCTGACTTGGGGGCGGGGGAGCTACAAATCGTGGCTCCTCCGCCCCCAATGCATGCCTAAACATTTACCTGCATCGGAACCTTGGCGCCGGCCATGGGTTTCAAGCACAATCAGGTCGGGTCTAGGATTGCCTAGCCTGCCGCCCCGCCTCCTCCACCTTGAGAGATAGCCATTATGTTTACCCTCCTCCTCACCGTCGCACTGAGTTCGAATCCATCCGCCGCACCCTCGCAGCTCACGGCTCCTGCGATCTCGCTTTTCGCGCAAGATCCAGAAGGAAAAAAGGAAGGAATGGACGAAGACAAATCGGACGAGGAGAAGCTTGATCCGAAGAAAGTCGAAGCCGCCGTCGAAGCGCTAAAGGAGGCCTTTGAGAAGGGCTCCGAAGTTGCCGACAGACTCGAGGCGATCGAAGCTGCGCTGGCCTACCCCCACGAGGATATCGCCAAGGCGATGGCGAAAGGCCTCAAAGACAAGGAACACGAAGTCGTGCTGACCACGATTGTTGCCCTGGCGCGCTTGAAGCACCCCGCTGCAATGAAAGAGCTTGTCAACGCATATAAGCGCGAGCGCGCCATCAAAAAAGACGACGTGCTGTTCGCCGCGACATTGAAGTCGATTGGTTCCTACGGCGATCCGGACAACATCGACCTTTTGTCCGACGACCTATTTCAGAACACCAGTAAGAATGTCATTCGAGCACGCATCTTTGGTCTCGGCAAGACTCGCTCTGTGGAAGCTGCTAAAGAGCTAATGACGATTATGTCCAGCTCGGGTCACAAGTACGTGAACCCGCACATGGACGAGATCAACTTATCGCTTTCCATCTTGACCGGTGCCGACGAAGGCAAATCCCGCAACCGCTGGGTCACCTGGTGGAATGCAAACAAGCGCACACTGAAGATAACGGAGGAGCCGCAGGAGATCGACCGCAAGAGCCAATCTAAGTGGGATCAGTACTGGGACTTGGAGCCCAAGAAAAAGGACGAGCGCAAAAAGAAGGACAAGCGAGAGAAGCCAGACGAGGAGTAGTTCGTCAGGACCTCAAGATGGATTGCAACCAGGGACGCCTCCGAGCGTCCCTATTGCATGCTATCCATCTCGCCCACATCGCCGTCTTGGCCTCGCTCGCTCCTACACATTGACTCGCCTCCGAAGAAGCTCTGGCTCGCCGGCCGCAGCGAGCTGATCAACCCCGCACCGCGCATCGCCATCGTCGGCTCGCGCGCTCCCACGCCCTATGGCCAGGCCCAGGCACGGCGCTTCGCCATCGCCTTCGCCGAGGCCGGCATCACCGTCGTCAGCGGTCTAGCACGCGGCGTAGACAGCTTTGCGCATACGGGCGCCCTAGATGTCGGTGGCAGCACGATTGCCATCTTAGGCTGCGGTGTGGACCGCCCTTGGCCAGCGGGCCCATTAGCGACTCGCATGTTGGCCGAAGGCATGCTTATGTCCGAGTTCGAACCCGGCACCGCCCCCCGCCGCAGCCACTTCCCTCAGCGCAACCGGCTGATCTCGGGCCTGTCCGATGCGGTACTAGTCATCGAAGCCGCCCACGCCTCGGGCTCACTCATCACCGCTCACTGGGCCGCCGACCAGGGCCGAGACGTTTTTGCCCTACCCGGCCGCGTCGACCACCCGATGAGCCGCGGCTGCCACCGCCTGATTCGCGAGGGCGCCGAGCTGATCGAGAGCCCTGCCGCTTTGATCGAGGCCGTCGCCAACCCGCACTTCCCCTTCGCCGGCGCGGCGAAGATCACCGCGATAGACGCACCCGAAGGCACTGAAACACCCCAGTCCATGGACCCGATCCTAGCTGCGCTGGCAGGTGAAACACTCTCAACCGACGAGCTCTCCGCCCACCTATCCGAGTCCACATCCGAGCTACTCCCCCGCTTGGTAGAGCTGGAGCTCGCCGAGCGAATCGTAAGAGCGCCGGGCAGTCTATGGAGGCTGGCGATGAAGGGCGGTTAGGCTCGGGTTACTGAATCGATCCTCCCCAAATCAAAGTCGGGAAGTTCATCGTCGGAGGAATCGCAGCCACTGAGGGTAAACGACGTCCCGACTTCGGGGCGGCGAGAAAAGCGACCTGGGCGGCTACGCCAAGAACGCGCCCATCGACCAGACGATCAGCGTCAAGAGCGCGCAGGCTGCGTAGAAGCGGACGAAGCGGCGGGGGATGCTTTTGAGGGCTTCGGTGTCGTCGGCCTCTGCGTAGAACGCCGCCATCGTAACGATGGCGAGGGTCGCGATGCCAAAGAAGACTAGACGCAGGAGCAGTGGGCTCATGACTTACTCTCCGGCTGTTGCTTGCGGCGGGAGTCAACGGGATCGCGTCCCATGGCCTCGTCCTCGCCCCATGCATAGACATCCATCATCGCAAGGATGTTGAGCAGTCCAGCCATACTCGCGAACAGCAGGCCGACATCCATGAACTCAATGTCCGAGGAGACGGCGGGGCGACCCGAGAGGATCTCGGTGGCCATCGCGGGCAAGCCCAAGAAGAACTGACCGGCCCAGTAGTAGAAGTGCCGATCGCGGGAGAGGTTGGAGCCCTCGGCGAAGAAGGTGCCCAGCAGGAACAGGCCAATCAAGAGGCCAGCGACTAGGGCAGCGCGTCTCTTGCGGCCTTGGAGGAAGTGGCCGAGGCCGGGCAGGAACCACGTGGCGCCGACAGCGAAGGCGGGTGGAATCGAGACCTCGTTGCGCTCGCTGCCAATGCGCGCGTCCAAGTTGGCGCGCACCATAAAGCAGATGTTCAGGACCCCCGACATCGCCATCAGCATCGAACCTAGGTGAATGTTGCTGGGGAAGACGCGCGGGAAGCCGGGTCCGAAACCGGACATCTCTTTGGTGAACAGCCAGCCGCCGAGGTTGCCCGCCTCTGGCGAGAGCAAGGTGGCGTAGGGGCTGCGCAGCTCGGAGTCCAGAAACTCCCAGACGCGGCCGTCGCTGAGCAGGTAACCCAGGCCGAAGATGCCCTCGACAACAACAAAGGCGATCACGCCCAGCGCGAGTTGCCCCATATAGAGCTGCCCTGCACCGGGCACGAACCACCCCAGAAGAGTGGCGACGACTGGATTGCCTAGGGGCTTCGGGGCTGGTGCTTTCGTAGTCATTGAGAGTTCAGGCGAGAAGGCTATCAAGATTGGGGGGCGTCTGCGCCCGCCTTGTGAGATTCCACCTAGGGACATGTGGCCTCTGCGCATAGTTTTCTGCGAGAATGGCGGCATGGACTCGAATCGCCAAGCTCCCGATGCCGCCATGATGACGGATGGCACTTACTTTCACCGCCTGCGGGTTCGCTATGGCGAGACCGACCAGATGGGCCGCGTGCACCACGCGAACTACCTGCTGTATATGGAAGAGGCGCGGACGGGCATGATGCGCGCAATGGGCGCGAGCTATGCGCAGATGGAGCGCGAGGGTATCGGCCTGCCTGTACGCAAGACCGATCTGCGCTATCGGAATGCGGCGCGGTACGAAGAGGAGCTGGTGGTCGAGACCAGCATCGAACGCGTCGGGCCGGCATCGGTCACCTTTGCGTACCGCATCGTGAGGCCCGAAGAAGCCGGCAGCAGCACGCTAATCGTGACTGGAAGCACCGAGCTAGCGTGTATCGCCATGGGCGAGGGCGGTGGGCTGATGCACTTGCCCGATAAGGTGCGGGCCTCGTTCGAAGGCACCTAATGGTCGTGGCATTACGCTGCCACAACGATTACGCGGGTTCGTCTGGACCGATCTCGTAGATCGGGTTCATCGCGCGCAGGCCATTCACTTTCTCGCGCAGGGAGAAGTCGACCTCGGCTTGGGGCAGCTCCGACTCTAACTCTGAACCCGGACCCGGCAGAATCGCTGGTAGGGAGCCTAGAACGCGGTCCCTGCACGCTGGGCAAGGTATCCCGCTCTCCAGGCGATTTAGTAGCGGGGGCGAGCCGACGGCTCGGCCACACGTGAAGCAGGTACTTTGTTGATCACTCATCTTGGCTATTAGTATCGGCTAGGATGCCGAAAAAACTTGACCGCCCAATGGTCACCTGACAGCGGAGCCAACCCAATGAAGGAAACATCTTTGGGAGATCGGCGGACTTTATAGGCACCGAGTTGCCCCGGAGAGCCCCCCATTGTGCCTTTAGGACCGATCCGGTAAATGGAACCTCACGCTGGCGAGAGATTTCCCAAATAATCCCCCCCTACCCTCCCAAAAGGGGCTATTTTCTTGCGGCGCCAAATAGCACTATTTTGGTGCGGAATCATGCTGCAACTTACGAAACGCACGGAATACGGTCTGATCGCGCTGGTTCACTTGGTGGACCAGCCCGGCATTTTCGTAAGCGCACGTGAGATCGGGGACGCCTATCAGGTCCCCCGCAGGCTGCTGGCCGAGGTCCTGAAGACACTCTCCAAGTCCGGCCTGCTGGCCTCACATCGCGGTGCTACGGGTGGCTATATGCTGCTCCGCGAACCCGAGCTAGTGAGTGTCGCCGAGGCCGTGTCCGCTCTCGAGGGCGGCCCCGAATCCTCTAGCTGCTTACCCACCACACTCGAGCAGCCGGACAGCCTGCTCCCTATCCTCGATACAAGTTCGGGCTGCGACATGAGCTCCACCTGCCCGATCAAGACACCCATTCAGCGACTTCGCAACAGCATCTGGAGCCTTCTGCAACAGACCACGCTGCGCGACCTCGCCGCCCCCACGGCCGATGCCGTGAAAGCAAACCCACTGGGCGAGCTGCTACTAAGCGCGCAAACCCAACCTCCTAATTTGAGCCGCAGTAACTAGCGCGGCACCACTTCTATGAAGACTCCGATTTACCTCGACTATCAAGCGACGACGCCCGTGGATGCGCGCGTGCTTGAGGTCATGCTGCCCTACTTCACCGAGCACTTTGGTAACGCAGCCAGCCGCAACCACCCGTTCGGTTGGAAAGCGGAGGAGGCCGTCGATACCGCCCGCGACGAGGTCGCGAAGCTCATCGGCGCAAGCGCGAAGGAGGTCGTGTTCACGTCGGGTTCGACCGAGGCGATCAACCTGGCACTCAAAGGCGCCGTCGAAATGTACGGCGCCTCGGACCACGGCAAAATAAAAGGCCGCCACATCATCACGAGCCTCGTCGAGCACAAAGCAGTCCTCGACACCTGCAAGCACCTCGAAACCAGGGGCTGCGAGGTCACCTACCTCACGCCTGACTCGACGGGTCGGGTCTCCGTCGAGCAAGTCGCGGAAGCGATGCGCGAAGACACGCTGGTGGTCGCCTTGATCTGGGGCAACAACGAGATTGGCACGATCAATCCCATCCGCGAAATCGGGGCGCTCTGTCACGAGAAGAACGTGCTGTTCTTCGTCGACGGCACGCAAGCTTGCGGCAAGATTCCAGTCGATGTGTACGAAGACAACATCGACCTGATGTGCCTGTCCGCACACAAACTCTACGGACCGAAAGGTGTCGGGGCGCTGTTCGTTCGCCGCCGCAAGCCGCGCGTGCGTTTGGTGTCACAGATTGACGGTGGTGGTCACGAGCGTGGCATGCGCTCGGGCACGCTCAACGTCACATCCCTGGTTGGCTTCGGTGAAGCCTGCCGCCTGTGCCGCGTCAACTTGACCGAAGAGATCGCGCACGCAACCGGCCTTCGAGACAGGCTCGAGGCGCGCATTCGCGCCAGCTTGGACGAGGTGCACTTGAACGGCAATGCCGAGCATCTGCTCCCCGGATGCCTGAACCTGTCCTTCGCCTACGTCGAGGGCGAGTCACTCCTAATGGGCATCAACAACGAGCTGGCCGTGTCCTCGGGATCCGCCTGCACGTCAGCTAGCCTCGAGCCCAGCCACGTGCTCCGCGCGATGGGCGTCGGCGACGAGCTCGCACACAGCTCGATCCGCTTCGGCATCGGTCGCAACACAACTGAAGAAGAGGTCGACTACGCAGCCGACCGCATCATCGAAACTGTTGTGCGCCTGCGCGAGCTCTCCCCGCTCTATGAAATGGCTCTCGAGGGCATCGACCTATCCAGCGTCGAGTGGGCCGGACACTAAGCACAGCAATCAACTAAACAACACCAAAGGAAACACCATGGCATACAGCGACAAGGTCATTGACCACTACGACAACCCGCGCAACGTTGGCTCCCTCGATAAGAAAGCCGCAGACGTAGGCACCGGCTTGGTCGGCGCACCCGAGTGTGGCGACGTAATGAAACTTCAGATTCAGGTCGAGGGTGACACCATCGTCGACGCGAAGTTCAAAACGTTCGGCTGCGGCTCGGCGATCGCGTCGTCCTCACTCGCAACCGAGTGGATCAAAGGGAAAACCGTCAACGAAGCTCTCTCGATCACGAACACCGAGATCGTTGAAGAACTCAGCCTTCCGCCCGTCAAAATTCACTGCAGTGTGCTCGCAGAGGACGCCATCAAGGCAGCCGTCTCCGACTACAAAACCAAGCAAGCCAAGTAAACCATGATCACTATCACAGAACGCGCAGTCGCCGAAGTGCACCGCATCGTAAAGGAGCAGAGCCTTGCCGACACCACCGTCTTACGCGTTGGCGTCAAGGGCGGCGGCTGCTCGGGCTTCAGCTACACGCTGGGCTTCGATGACACGACCACCGACATGGACCAACGCTTCGAAACCAACGGCGCCGTCGTCGTTTGCGATCCGAAGTCGTTCCTCTATCTCAACGGTAGCCAAGTTGATTTCGAAGAGAGCCTGATGGGCCGCGGCTTCAAGTTTGGCAATCCGAACGCTTCGAAGTCTTGTGGCTGCGGCGAGTCCTTCTCCGTCTAACGCTCCTAAGCTTCGAATTCGACATGGTCGTGTGCACCCATTGCAATGAAGTGCTCGCCTCCCCGCTCGCCTGCGGCGGGTGCGAATCCATCTTCGAGGTTTCGTCGGAACTATCTCCCTTCGAGATCTTTGGCATACCCATTTCGGCGCGCTTAGACCGGAGCTCGCTTCGCAAGAAGCTGCTCAAACTGCAACGCCTGCTTCACCCTGACTTCCATGGTGCGGCAGGTGTTATTATGCAGGGCATCGCGGAGCACAACACCGCCGAAGTCAATGCCGCATTCGAGCTGCTGCGCGACGAAGCAAGGCGCACGAGTTGGATCGTCGAGTCCCTCGGCGGCCCATCCGAATCCAGCGAGCGCCAGATGCCCCAGATCTTCCTGATGGAAGTCATGGAGTGGAACGAGACTCTGGAAGAGCTAAAGAATCTCGAGGACAAAGCGGTCGCCCAAAGTGGCGTAACCGACTTGAAGGCTGAGCTCAACGTGCAACGAGCCGAGCTGATCGAGAACACCCTCGACAATGTCGAGTCCAACCTGAAACAAGAAGGCAACGCGCCACCCCTGACCGAGATTCGCCGCGAGCTCAACGCCGTGCGCTATATTGACCGCGCCCTGTCCGAAATCGCATCGATCGAGCTTTCGCTCGCCAGCTAACACCGCACTCCCATGGCCTTCATTGAACTCAATGTCCTCAACAACGAGCCAACGCCCGTCGTTGGCATCGACCTTGGCACCACGAACTCACTCGTGGCGCGTTACGTCGATGGACGCCCCATAATCCTGAAGCCGCCCGGCCATCCCGGTAGCGTGCCATCGGCTGTGTACTTTTCTGAGGGCGAGGAGCCGCGAGTGGGTAACGACGCGCGCAACCACGCGATTGCCGATCCGGGCAACGCGATCTTCAGCTTCAAGCGCTTCATGGGCCGCGGACTTAGCGAGGTCACGAGCGACCTGTCGAGCGTCCCGTTTGATGCGACCGAAAACGAACACGGCGTTGTGACCTTCGATGTGCGCGGTACAAAATACACGCCCCAAGAGTTGTCCGCGCGCGTTCTGCGCCAGGTCGCAGCCGTCGCTGGCGAAGCGATTGGAAGCCATGCCCCGCTGTCTGCGGTCATTACGGTACCCGCCTATTTCGACGATGCTCAGCGCGCCGCAACCCGCGATGCCGCGCGCCTTGCCGGAATCGAAGTCGCGCGTATCATCAACGAGCCAACGGCAGCAAGCCTGGCTTATGGCTTGGATCAAAAAGCAGCCAACGAAGGCAAAGAAGGAGGCCATACGATCGCGGTATACGACTTCGGCGGCGGCACGTTCGACGTATCGATCCTATTGATCGAAGACGGCGTCTTCCGCGTGCTTGCGACTAACGGAGACACGCACCTTGGTGGCGATGACCTGGACCGAGTTCTGGTGGAGCTTGCCCTTAAAGAGCTCACCGGGAAAGACCCCCTGCTCTCCGCTGAGGATGCAGCCGACGCGACCGTAAGGCAAGCCATTCGCCTGGCTGCCGAGAAGTGCAAGATCGAGCTCACGAACAATCCTGCGGGCGAGCTTCACGTTCAACTGCCCGAACTCGACGTCCACTGGCGCCGCCAGGTCACACGCGAAGAGTTCGAGCACCTCGCGAAAGACGTCCTAATGCGCACGCTTACTTGCTGCCGCTCAGCGATCTCGGATGCGGACCTGGTCGCAAGTGACATCGACGAGGTTGTTTTGGTCGGAGGTTCGACACGTATCCCCGCGGTCCGCACACTCGTCGAATCCTTCTTTGGTCAGAAGCCCCACACCGAGCTCAACCCCGACGAAGTCGTCGCGCTCGGCGCATCGATTCAAGCCCACGTACTTGCCGGTGGAACACGCGACATCCTATTGATGGACGTCACGCCACTCTCGCTCGGCATGGAAACAATGGGTGGCGCAACCTCGAAAGTCATCCTGCGCAACTCGCCGATTCCCTGCCAACACACCGAAGGCTTCACGACCTATGCCGACAATCAAAGTGGCATCGAGTTCAACATCGTTCAAGGTGAGCGCGAGCTCGCTAAAGATTGCCGAAGCTTAGGCCGTTTCAAGCTGACCGGTATTCCCGCCATGCCCGCTGGCATGCCAAAGGTCGCTGTGCGCTTCGCGCTGGACGCCAACGGAATGCTGATCGTCACGGCAAAGGAAGAGACAACGGGCAACGTCTCCGAGATCACGGTCGAGCCGATGAACAGCCTTTCGGACGAAGACCTCGAGGGCATGCTGATGGAGTCGTTTGAAAACGCAAAGGAGGACTTCGACGCCAGTCGCTTGGCCGGCTTGATCACTGAACTTGGCACGATGCTACAAGCCAGCGAGCGCGGCCTTTTGAATGCCGAAGACAAGCTAGACCCAGAAACCCTCGACGAACTAGAGGAGGCCATGCAAGCCGCACGACGTGCGCGTGACGTCAAGGACGTGGCTCGTCTCAAGGAAGTCGAGGCAGTCCGCGACGCTTTTGAACTTGCGACCTTACCGCTAGCGGCTGTCCTCATGGACGCTGTTGCGAAAACAGCGCTGTCCGGTAAGTCGCTGGACGACATTTAGGCTCAGGGCGACGCGCGGGCACGGGTGTGGGGGTAGACTTATCGTCCCCTCGAATCGCTTCTCCCCCACGCTGCAAATGACCCCCGAAATGTCCCCTACCACCGAGCTCTCCATCGATTCACCAAAGAAAAAGATGGGCAAGAGCGCGAAGATCCTGCTCATCCTCGGGATCAACTTGGGGTTACTACTGTTTACGACCGAGGTCATCCTGCGAATCGCCCGCCCAGATTCGGTCAGCCAAGAGCAGCTGATGCCGACGTTCTTGAAGACCCAGAGCGGGCGTCGCGGAATGGCGCATCCCTACCTCGCCTTCATCCCGCGTCCGGATTGGCAGTCGCCGGCGGAATCCAAGAACTCCACGTCGCACAACAGCTTCGGCTTCCGTGGTCCCGAGATCTCGATCGAGAAACCGGACGATGTTTTTCGCATCGTGTGCGTGGGGGGCTCGAGCACCTATGGCCACACACCTTCGAGTGACGAGACGACGTGGCCAGCGCAGCTGCAAGAGATGCTGAATAAGGGCCAAGACAAGAAGCGCGTCGAGGTCATCAACGGTGGCTTCTCTGGTTACAACACCTTCGAGAGCCTGGCGAACTTCAACTTCCGTCTGCTACCTTTCGATCCCGACTTGGTCATCGTCTATCACACGATCAACGACGCTCGCTGCACGCTGTATAAAAACACTGCTAAGCACGACAACACACATTGGCGTGCAGTCTGGCCGATCTATTCGCCGACCCCGACCGAGAAGCTGCTGGAGAGCAGCATGACTTACCTGATCTATAGGCGCTATATGACCGACTACATCAGCGGCATGGGCGACATGGGCCAGTGGGGAATCGTCGACTACGATCCCGCCGAGACGAACGTCTGGAAGCTGGGCAATACCACCAAGATCGGCTTCCAAAACTTCCAGCGCAACCTTGAGTCCCTGCACGCATCCGCCGCAGCACGCGACGTACAGATGGTGGTCGCATCGCAAGGCTGTGACCGCACCGATTTCCGTGGCAAAAACAAGGTCCAGTTCGGCGCCTTCGACCGCAACGAAAAAATCCTGCGGGACGTCGCCGCCGACAAGAACCTGCTGTTCGTCGAGGGCAAAGCTGCACTCGATAGCGCCGCTGCACAAGAGGGTGTCGACACGGTCTATACCCACGAAGTTCATTTGACAGACCGCGGTTGCGAGGTGCTCGCGGATGCCTTTGCTAGGGCGCTACTCAAGTCGGGTTCGATCCAGTAGTCCGAGCGCGAAATAGCGACGCCGCAACTAACGGCTGCCGAGTAAGCTGAGCCCCGCCGTGAACGTAGGCTCGTCGACGCCTTCGTACTCGACAAAAAGTGCGGCGTTACGACCCAGGAATATCCGCACGTTGCCAAATGCACCTGTGGAACTCTCGCCTAGCGTCTCTATGCGCACACCGGCATCGAGCTCGAGCCACGAAGTCAACCGCTGCCGTAACGCAAGGTCGGCATCAAAGCCGAACTCGCTCTCTGTACTGCCAAAGATCCCGTCATTGCTGTCGTGCGCAAATGAGAAGAAGTTGACACTGCTCCAGCGATCGCGCTCCCACTGAAAGCCGACGCTTCCCGTAAGGTGAGTTGATTCGGTGAACCGAACGGCGTGACCTACGCCAAGGCTAAGCCGCCCTATCTCGCTATTGATAATCTTGTCCTTATTCTCTTCCTCGAGAACCCAAAAGCCGATTCGTGTATAGGTCGCCGGCGCGATCGCGATGCTGAGCTCCGCACCCAGGCCAAATGCTTCGGTGTGAAGGTCATCTGAGCGCTCGCGTCCGGCGAGCATCTTGAACTCGGTATAAGCAATGTCTGGTGCGGGCCCAACACTCCCATCCCCATCGAAGTAGCCCGCATCAAGCATGGCGACCGTGAGTTCGACCAGCCCCTTCCCAACCCGTGGGCGTCGTCCTTCAATGGAGCGCCCACCGGTGAAGGCGAGGTGGCAACGGCAAGCCCGATAGAGTCCAAACTACCCTGATAGACGGACTGTTCGGCAAGAGAAGAGCAGGCCGAAAGAGCGGCGAGAGCAACTAGGTGACGCATCGCTAAACCATATGCCTGGTGGCACGGGATGTATCCTTCTTCTTCATCGTTCCATTCGTGAAGTCACGAGGTCACGGTTCGGAATCGCAGACAGTACAAAAGGTGCCGGATCAGCCCCCTCAGCTTCACCAGCACACTGGTGAGCCCCGCTGGAACGGGACTCGAGTGTCCTTCTCTTGGACACATGCATCTATCCGCGTGGTAACCGGAAGTTACTCGTAGAGTTAGGTTTTGAAATTGTGAAGTCGCACATTGCACTGACCCTCTTTCCCCAGAAAGGGCTATTTCCTATCGGACCCACACGCGAAGCCTTGCGGGCCCACTTCGATCCGGGTACAAAGGAAGCAGCTTTCAGAAGTCTCCCCCCTTTCTAACGAGCCAACTCCCCGGTTTCCGGGTCTCACCCCACCTATGGCCGCCAAAAACACCGCCTTGATTCCGCTGCTCTTCTCGGTGCCCATTTTGGGTGTCACGTTGGGTAGCTGTAAATCTTTGAACACTGACTTAGGGCGGAACGTCTACGAGCGGGAACTCGAGGACACCTTCGAGAACAACCCCGCCGGCGTCATAGCAACGAACTCTGGCAACCGCCTGGTTGTCTTCCGCGAGCACAGCTTTGTCGGCGAGCCGCCCGCATCGAACGATGATGACAGCGGCGGGCGCTCGCAAGGCGTTCAGTTCCTGCGCGAGGCGACTTACCGATTGGCCGAGGCGCGTGCAAACGCGACCGAAGCCATGATCGCATTGAAGAACGCTGGCATGAGCGACAAGGCCATTCTCGCCACTGTTCCTAGTTCGGCTGACTGGACCGACATGTTCCTGCAGACATTGGAGCTCTCTAAGGAGACCGCCGTCGCGGAGTTTGATGGTCAGCAGCATAGCGAGGACTGGGAGGATGAGTGGAGCGACGAGTGGAGCGACGAGTGGAGCGACGAGTGGGACGACGAGTGGGACGAAGAGTGGGACGAAGAGTGGGGCGACGAGTGGAGCGACGACAGTTGCGAAACCGACTCTGCATGCAATGCAAAGGAGTGGGCCGAAGAGCCTGGCAAGGATCAATGGCAGACTTCAGATCTAGGTCCCGAATCGACGGGATCTTGGTTCTCCCCAGACAAAGAGGATTGGGGCAAAAGCAACTTCCGCTCGTCATGGATCTCGGGCCCGGCTTCGGGCGAGGGCCCGGCATGTGACTCGGCAGAGAACTGCGAATCGATCGAAGTTCAAGAGTGCGAGAGTGAGTCCGAGGCTGACCACACGCCGTTCGAGCATCAACATGCTGGTGCGCCAGTCTTCACCGAGGAAGGCACGTTCGAGCTAGCGCTCGTCGCGAACGACGTCTCCCTCCTGGCCGACGCAGACCCTGCGCAACGTCTCCCCGCACCGACCGAACTACACTCCCGACCTATCGCTTTACAAGCTCCCATTGCCCTGCCATTGAAGGCAGTCGACCGCTTCCATGGAACGGAGCAGAGGCTCGACGAGAATCACATGTGGCGCGTTCAATACTTCAACCCTTCGCGAGCGGGGGACCCGGTCACACTCACCGTCCGGTGCCTAGATACCCAAGGCGGACAAGCTGACCCGGAAGCCATGCAGGCCGAATACACGCTCAAAGTTGATGCCAGTAGCGGCAGCGGTGTCAAGTTGATTAAGATTCCCACCGGATGGGGCTTCGTCAAGCTCTCCACAGACGACTCGAAGCCGATGTACGCCGCTTTCTTCTAAGGAGTAGTGCAACTGGCCAAGGAATGAGCTCCTGCGGCCTTTCCCGGCCATAAAGATCGGAGTCGGTGCCGTGCAATCGACTCCGACCTTTCATGGGGCTTGCTCCTGAATCCGCTTGAGTGAGTTACGTCGGCCGCAGGGCTCGCTATGGTAGGTACCCTCCGTACCCCACCTATGAATAAGCTCGCACTCGGACTCACACTCTTTACCCTCGCGACTTCGGTCGACCATCGCAGGCCGGAACCGGAAGATTGCAGTACCTGCAGGGGCGAGCCCGCGACAATGGCTCGACTGAAAGTCGAAAGCCACGGGGACTTCCGATTCGCTCGCACGGACTCCAAAATGGTCGAAGAGATTTTCGACGACACCGACGTCTACTGGATCGAGGGCGAGCATGTAAAACTGGGCTTCGCCGACGTCATGTTCACGATGTGGCCCCACAACGGCGGCCCGCCAAGTGGAAACACTGACGACGCCCCACGCCCCAACGACAGGCCGATGCGCTCCCTGGCAAATGGCGCTTTGGCGTATGAACCCTATGCACGCGCGCACGCTTACCTCGAGCGCGCCGAGAATCTCTATACCCGCATTCAGGATGTCCTTCGAGTCGAGGACAGCGACTTTCCAAAGGTCAACGAATACGGTAAGAAGCTGCCGTTCAAGGATCCCGATCATCCTTATATGGGAGAGGGCCCGTTCCTTGGCCAGCGCGCAAAGTATGAGCTCCTGATCATGCCTGGCAAGGTCCAGTACGATGCCTACGCAAAGAGCAGCGACGGCTTGCAAAACAACGGGGTCAATCTTCAGATGATCGAAGACACGGATGCAATATCGGTGTCATTGCACTTGATGGATGGCTCGATGTGGGACGACGATGGGGTGACCGGCTACATGCTGCACCATATGACCCATGCGTTCCTCACGGGCTACAAGCACAACGCCTACCCCACGCCGGTTTGGATTCAAGAGGGGCTTGCGCACGCACTCGAGCGTGAGAATTCGCCCTTGTATACAAGCTTCTGCGGAACGGACGTCGCTTCGGAGGCAGGCTCGAAGACCAATGACTGGACGGGCGAGATGAGCGAGATTCTACGCAAGCGAAAGAAGCCTTATCTGGAGTCTCTTTTGAACAAGGCCTCTGTCCACGCCTTCACCTACGAGGACCACATCATGGCGTGGTCAATGGTGCGCTTCTTCTTAGAAAAGCACCCCGACGAGTTCGCGGCGCTCAACGCCGACTTGCGCGGTATCGGACAAGGCCGCCGACGCATTGGCATGCCCCAGGTCAACGTTGCGCATCTGAACGCGTTCGACAAACACCTGAACATGAACTACGCCAAGTTCGATAAGGACTGGTCGAAGTGGGCCAAGAAGCAAAAAGCCCGCCGTTAGTGCAAAACCAAGAACCCCGCGGAAAAGCGTCACCGACTAGGGATCTGTACGTCTGTACATTAGCGCCGGGCAGGACTCGTCGCGCCGCAGTTCACACTTACATAATCAGCCCTTTGCTCCGCACCTGGCTACGAACACAGCTACGAACATGGTTACGAACATCAACTCCGTTCAAGACGTCCTGGATTTTCTCGAAACGGTCTCTCCCCAGCTCGCAGCCCAGTGTGCGACAGAGATTGAGAGCGTCTGGAAAGAAATCGCAGAGCTTAAGGGCGATCTACCCGAGAACCTTGGCCCTGAAGCCCCCTAAGGACCAGGGCGCGTCTTGGATCTAAGACTTGAACAGGGTCGCGCCATCCATACCGGATGATTTTTGCAGGCCAAGGATCTCGAGCAAGGTGGGTGCTACATCTGCAAGGGTGCCCATCGGCCGCATACTCTGTCCAATCAAGTCGTCCCCGCAGAATAGGACAGGAACGGGGTTTGTTGTGTGAGCCGTATGGGGTTGATCCGAGTTGGCATCCCACATCATCTCAACGTTTCCGTGGTCGGCCGTAATCGCGATCGTTCCACCTAGTGCCGTAACTGCTGGGACGATCTGCTGCAGGCAACGGTCAATGGTCTGCACAGCTTTCACCGCGGCTTCAACGCGGCCGGTGTGCCCCACCATGTCCGCGTTGGCGAAGTTGATGATGTAGACATCGTTCTCGCCTTTCCCTAGCGAAGCTAGAATCGCCCTTGTGATTGCCGGCGCCGACATCTCGGGTTGCAAGTCGTACGTTGCAACTTTGGGGCTGGGGATAAGTATTCGCGACTCGCCTTCGACGGGCTTCTCTACTCCTCCGGAAAAGAAGAAAGTCACATGGGCGTACTTCTCGGTCTCGGCGATGCGCGCTTGGCGCAACCCAGCCGCTGACACAATCTCGGGGAACAGTCCAGTCAGTTTCCTGGGTGGATAAGCTACGGCATAGGAGAAGTCGGCGCGGTACTGAGTCATCGTGACCACATCTAGCGATTCGCTGCCCGCCCGGCCCGGGTGGCCATCGCGCTCGAAGCCCGGCGAGCCGCCGCAGTTCGCGCCCCACGCGGCATCGTCAAAGCCGATCGCTGCGCCGATCTGGCGCATGCGGTCTGCGCGGAAGTTAAAGAAGATCACGGCGTCGCCAGCGGACAAGCGCCCCTCTCCATTTGCGGCTCCGATGACAAAGGGCTCGGCGAACTCGTCACCGACATCTGCGTTATAGCTGGCCTCGATCGCATCTGCAGCCGTAGGGACGAGCTTCCCCTTGCCGTGGAAAAACAGATCGTAGGCGCGCTGTGTCCGCTCCCAGTTCGTATCTCGGTCCATCGCCCAATAGCGGCCGATGACGGACGCGATGCGGCCGACTCCCACGGCTGCAAGGTCGGCTTGCAGCGTTTCAATGAACTGCCTCCCCGAGCGGGGCGGCGTGTCGCGGCCATCCAAAATCGCGTGCAAGCAGATACGCTCTGCATCGATGCCCACGCGCTTGGCCATCTCGAGCAGCGCGCGAATGTGCTTGTCTGCAGCGTGCACACCACCAGTCCCAATCAGCCCCACTAGATGTAAGGTCTTCCCCAACTTGCGAACTCGCTCCATCGTCCCTGTGAACGCGCCATTTTCGAAGAAGTCGCCGTCGTCAATAGCCTTGTGGATCCGCGTCTGCTCCTGGTAGACAACGCGACCCGCGCCCAGGTTCAGGTGACCGACCTCGCTATTCCCCATCAACCCGGGGGGCAGCCCGACCTCTTCTCCCGACGCCGATAGCAGTGTGTTCGGATACTTCCCAAGTAGCTCGTGCCAATAAGGCGCGGCGCTGTGGATGACGTTGTTGTCGGCGGCCTCGCGATACCCCCAGCCGTCAAGGATGACAAGAAGGACGGGCGGGCGCTTACCAGGGGTAGGATTCACGAATGAAAAGGGGGGCAATAGTCGAGGCGAATGGGTCCCCCGCATTCTACGGAAGGCGGCTGTCCAAATCGCTTTCACACTGGAAACAGGTCGCCAAGTCTATTGCAAACCCCATACTAGGCCTTCGCTCGAAGCCCTTAGCTCTAGATATGACCATGAATCCACTTCGCTTTGCTTGCTTACTGATCGCCAGCCTGTTCCTTGGCTCTTGCACGACCACCCCGATTACTGGGTCGTCAGCATTCAATCTCTTCAGCCCTGCAGATGACTGCGAGCTAGGCACCGAGGCCTATTCCCAGTTCACGGCGGATGCCACGCTGGTCACCAGCAACTCCGGCAACAAGGGTGAATGGAAGCAGACGGTGGAAAAGGTCATGGCCGACCTAGCGAGCGTCGCCGAGGATCAGGGCTACTCTTACGAGGTTAAGCTAATCGACGACGACGGTACCGTAAACGCATGGTGCTTGCCCTGTGGCAAGATGGCGGTCTATACCGGCATCTTGCCTATCTGCGAAGATGCGACGGGCCTGGCCGTCGTGATGGGACACGAGATCGGCCACGCAATCGCCCGCCACGGTACGCAGCGCATGTCTTTGGACACCGCTGTCCAAGCAGCACTGACCCTGGCGACTTCGGACGAGGACCTGCAGAGCTTAGGAGTGCTTGCGTACGAATACGGGGCCGCGCTGCCCTTCGGCCGTAGCCACGAACTCGAGGCGGACCACATCGGTCTGGTCCTAATGGCGCGCGCGGGATACGATCCACGAGAAGCAATCGTTTTCTGGGAGCGCATGGAGAGCCTAGGCGGCGCTAGCGGCACACCAGAGTGGCTATCAACGCACCCCTCGCACGAGACACGTGCAGAGGAGTTGCAGGCCTTGATGCCCCAAGTCATGGGGACTTATCTGGCTAACAAGCCTTAGGCCATATCCCACTTTTGGGACGATACGCGCCCGAGTGGCGATAAAGAGATAACGTGTAACTCTTTACCTAGAGATAGGTTACGCGAGAGCGACAACCCAAGTCCTCGACCAAAGCGGCCTCGAACTCTAGCGTAACCGTTCGACTCGGGTGCAAAGAAGCGCCCTCGCCCATCCGGGCGCAGACGGTTTATGCCATGAATGTCGCCCTTATCTCTCCAGAGTTCTACTCCCTCGCCCGCCGAACCAACCTAGCATCCGTTACGGAGTCACTCGCACGCGCCTTACACACAGAAGGGGCGAAGGTGTGTCTGTTTATCCCGCGCTGCGCAGACATGGATGAGTCCCTGTTGCTCGGCGCAACGGAAGTCGCAAGGGTTACGGTGCAGGACCACGAGTTCGGCGACACCGAGTTCATCATCCTTCACTTAACGGTAGCGGGTATCCCCACCTACGTTTTTGATAACGAGCGCTGGTTCAACAAGCACAACCCATACGGTAATGACGAGGGGCCCTACCCCGACAACTGGCGCCGCTATGCGTTGTTCAGCCAAGCGGTACTAGAGAGCTTTGCCGCCGTCGACTTCAAGCCAGGTATTCTGCAGTGCATGGACTGGACGACGGGCCTGATCCCGGTCTATCAGTACGTGAACTACTCCAAAGCGGACAGCAAAGCACCTGTTGCCAAGGCGGTAACGTGGTTCAGCATCCACAACCTTGCGATGCAGGGTATTTACGAGCGCGACATCCTGGCTCGAATCAATATTCCCCACGAGGAGTTCAAGGTGGAGGGCGGAGTCGCCTTGGACGGGAAAGTAAACTTTCTCAAAGCAGGTGCCGACTACGCGACCGTGATCGGAACGCACTCGGGTTCACACGCCGATCGCATTCAGATGCAAGATCGTGGACACGGACTTGAGACGTTGTTTCTGCGCCGCAAAAAAGAGCTCGTTGGTATCTCCAATGGCATCGATTACGCGGCTTGGGACCCCAGTAAGGACCCGATTCTTTCGGCGAACTTTTCGGCAACGGACAAGGACCCGATAAAGGGTAAACTCAAGTGCAAAGCGGACCTGCAGAAAGCGCTTGGGCTGGACAACGGGCCCCGCCAACCAATCGCGGCGCTCATTGGCCGTTGGGACGCGGACAGTGGCTTCGACCTTCTGGCCAACCTGTTCCCGGACATCCTGGAGCGCGGGATCCAACTCGTCATCCTTGGCACAGGACCAGCCGAGCTAACGGCAAAAATGAAGAACTTGGAGTCGACCTTTAAGGGTCGCTGCAAGATTGTCGAGGGCTTTACTCCCCACATAGCGCATCAGCTTATGGGAGGAGCCGACATAATGATTCTGCCATCGCACTATCAGCCGTCGAACCCGATGTACGCGATTGGGATGCGCTATGGCGTCGTACCCATCATCTATTCCAAAGGTGGTCTGGATGACAAGGTCGTATCGGTCTCCGCGTCCAAAACGGGAACGGGCTTCAATTTTGAGCCCTATACAGGTGGCGCGGTTATCGATGCGTTGGAAGAGGCGCTCGACATCTACAAAAATGCTGCGGAGTGGAAGCGCCTCGTTAGGCGTTGTTTAGCCGAGGACTTCTCCTGGAAAAGGACCGCAGCCGAATACATCAAGGCCTACCGGCGAGTGACCCGGCGCGCGCGAGCAACACGGAACGAATACTAGCCGGCGGTATTTCCCGCCCGCACCCCGCTGGAATAAGGGGCCCAAAGAGTGGCTACCCCCCGCGGAGTGCCGCCGCCAAGGCGCGAACTTTCTCGATGGATGTTTGGTTGCACTCGTACTCTGGAGTCCTTTGGCCCTGCCCTATGGCAACGCGTTCGTTGCGATGGATCATGGTGCTCGGTTGCGGCAGCCATGCCGAGGCGTGAAACTCGCGCGCACCAGTCTGAGTCTTGACCTGGGTAATATTGTCGGCGCGAATCCCGCAGCCCGGCATGACCACAATGCGATCCCCGGCGCGCTCAACGAGCGAGCGTAGGAGTGGCAAGCCCTCGCTGGCTTGAGCAGCGTGGCCAGAGGTCAGAACGCGATCGATTCCCAGCCGAATTAAAGCCTCGAGCGCATCGAAAGGATCGCGCGCCATGTCAAACGCGCGGTGGAAAGTCACCGACATCGGGCGCGCCGTGTCGATCAGGTCCGCAACGCGCGATTCGTCCACGGCCCCGTCGGGGCGAAGCATACCGAGCACGATGCTCTGCGCGCCTGCTCCCCGCGCCGCTTCGATATCCATCCGCATCGCATCGACCTCGAGCGTCGAGTAAACAAAATCTCCGGCCCGGGGCCGAATCATGACAGAGACGTCGATATCAATGGCCGCAAGAGTAGCCCGAAGCATACCCAGGCTGGGTGTCGTACCGCCCTCTAGGATAGAGTCGCAGAGCTCGACGCGATCGGCACCGCCCAGTTCGGCAGCAACCGCTCCGTCGGCCGAGTCAACGATGACTTCGAGCCGCAGGGAGCGTGACTTCACAGCGCAGCCCCGAAGAAATTCTCGAACAGGAGCCGGTTCCAACGCAGTTGCTGCGGATCGCGAAGTTCGTCGACGAACAACTCGGGCGCGAGCTCCTCGGTCCGCAGATTGCTCTGGAGCATGTCCGTCCCTAGGTCGAAGGTCATCTCAGGGTGAAACTGCGTACCCCACACCGGCTGCGCGCCATAGGCGAAGGCCTGGACCGCACAATCGGCGGTCGAGGCGATCACGCGAAAGGGCGGCGGCAGGTCGAACACCTCGTCGTAGTGGGAGTGCACCGCGATAAGCTCAGGGATACCTGCGAATAGGGTGTTGGGCTGGATGAGGAGACTCTTCCAGCCGAACTCGGGCGTCTTTGCCCTCCGACAACACGCACTCCCCACGAGTGCTCTAGCGATCATTTGGTGCCCGTAGCAGATGCCGAGAATGCGACGATCGCGAGCAACGAAGTCGCGAATCATCGAGCAGAGTTCGAGGTCGCGGGGATTCTTTTCCGCAGCCGACAACTCGGAGCCGCTAAGGATCAAATGCGAGTATTCCTTTCCGCTCGGAAGGGCGCATTCCGAGGATGCCCCACACAGGTGAGCGACGTCCCACCCGCTGCCAAATTGTACGCCGAGTTCGGGAGCAACTTCCCGATCGAAAGCGAGTTTAGGAGTCTCGGCCTCGATGCAGTTCAAGATTAGAAGTCGCTTCATTGCTCTGGGAGCATCCTCGAATCCCGCTTAGATGTCAACGCGCAGACGAGTTGATCATACCCCAAATCCCGCCCCGCTCATTGCTCCTCGCGGACCAAGCAGACGTCACGCAGGGCCTCTATGTCGCGTCGCATGCATTTCTTCATCGTACCCTTCATAAGCACATTAAAAATAACACTCATGATGCGCGCGCCCATCGTCATGCCCTGACCCGAGAAGGCCCAAGTCACCTTCGTTCCTTCCCCATCAGATTCGAAGGAAAAGTGCGTCGAGTACTTCATCCCATGGGACTGTGCCTCGACGTTGTAACTGTTCGGAGGGTTGAAGCCTGTAACCCACATCTCCTCGGTCGATTCCTTCTTGAACATCACCCGCGTTTCGCGCCAGCGCGTGCCTTCGCCGAACGGCCCCTCAGAGAGGACCTCGAGGGCAGTGATGTCTGGGATGCGCTCGGCGGCTTTATCAATCTCGGTAAAGACCTCGAAGACCTGTTCGACAGGAGCCGGGACATGAACGCTGACTGTGATTATTGCCATGGAAATGATTAGAGGGTCTTTGCACCCGAAAGGGAAGAGCGGACTCATTTCGACCCGTACTGGCATGCAAGATTCAATCCACATGAGTAGATGCCTAACTAGGTGAAAAAGGGCGGAAGGATCGGGGTCGTGCTTCGTAGGCTAACCCTATGACCCCACCCCTGGCCCCAGCAGTCCGTGTACGCGGACTTCACAAGACGTACAAGAGTTCGATCTTCTCCTCCGGCTTCCAAGCGCTTGGCGGCGATTCGGGCATCGACCTACAAGTCGAGCGCGGCTCCGTGTTCGGTCTTCTCGGACCAAACGGCGCTGGCAAGACGACGCTCGTGAAGATCTTGCTGGGCCTCGTTCGCAAGTCAGGTGGCGAGGCCGAGCTGCTCGGTGAACCCGCGGGCCAATCACGCCCTCGGGCTCGCGTGGGATATTTGCCCGAAGCGCATCGTCTCCCCCTTTACCTGACCGGCCGCCAGATGTTGCGCCTGTCGGGAATGATGGTTGGCCGCGATCGAAAGTGGATCGACGAACGCTCGGGTCCTTGGCTTGAGCGCTTGGGCATGGCCGGGAGCGCAGACCGCAAGATCAAAGAGTACTCCAAGGGCATGATGCAGCGCATCGGACTCGTACAGGCCCTAATCCACGAGCCCGAAGTTGTGTTCCTCGACGAGCCGACCGACGGTGTCGACCCAGTCGGGCGCGCAGCGATTCGTGAAACGGTGACCGAGCTCGCCAAGAGTGGATCCACGGTATTCATCAACTCGCACCTATTAATGGAAGTCGAAATGATCTGTGACCGCATCGCCATCCTGAAGGATGGCCTAATTTTGCGTGAGGGAACTCTTCAAGATCTGACACCTGACACGGGCGAGATTCAACTCCACTTGGCTGGCGAACTGCCCTCTTCAGAACTCCAAACTCAGCTTTTTGCCGGCTTGAAGGTAGAGCATTCCGTAACGGAAAAACCATCGGATCCAGGCTACCTACTTCGCCTGTCCGCCGACGACGAGCAGCTCAACGCATTGATAGATCGTGTGCGTAGATCCAACATTCCCATCCTGCAAATCCGTCGCGAGCGAAGAACACTTGAAGATGTCTTCATTAACCTCGTCCAGGGAGGTTCACAGTGAGCTCACCTAGCCCAAGCCGCGCACTTTCCATTCGGGGACTATTCGCCGACGCGATTTATCAGGTCTTAGACAACAAGGTCTTCCGCGTTCTGATAGCCGTGACCCTGATCCCCATCCTGCTGACATTTTTTGTCGGCCTGAAGGAAGATTCGATTAGCGTGCTCTTCGGAAAGTGGGAGTTCGACTATCCGGCAATGATGGCAATGCTTGGCGAGGACCCAAGGCCGGTTGCAATCGAGTGGCTACTGGATGTAGTCATTGACCAGTTTGCCGGCGGAATCGGCATGACCTTGGCGATCGCCGCCACCGCCTTCTTCGTACCTCGCATGCTGGAGAAAGGCGCGGCCGACCTAGTCTTCGCCAAGCCCCTGCCCCGCTGGGCGCTGTACCTCTCTCGCTACATCACGGGCCTGCTATTCGTCGGACTCCTCGGGCTCTTCCTTACGGTTGGTATGTACTTGGGCGTCTTGATCGTCTCGGGTTATAGCGCTCCCGCAATCTTGTGGTCTAGCCTCACGCTGATCTACCTGTTCTCAATGGTGCACTGCGTGACGATGCTGATTGGTGTCTACACACGCAGTACATCGGCAGCCATGATTCTGGGGATCGTCTTCTTCTTTGGCAATGGCTGTGTCCACTCGGGCTGGCAGCTCAAGGAGCAGTTCGGCGACATGCTAATGATCGAAGAACAGGAAGCGAAAAACGACCCGAAGGCCGACGAAATAGAAGAGGAGGAGAAGGACAACTGGCGCCTTGTCCGCGACTCGGCGTTCTTTGCGCTTGACGCCCTTCACTACCCACTTCCCAAGACGAGCGACGCCTCTCTTGTCAGCCTGCACGTTCAAGATGCGCTCCTTGGCAGCGGGCGGATGGCCTCGCGCGAGCAAATGTTGGACACTGGGGATGAGCTCCATGCTGAACGCCAAAAGGAATGGGGCGATAGCGACAGCCCGATGGGTGACCAGGATCCCGACACTTGGTTTGAGCGGCGCTTTGCTTGGGATAGCGAAGAGCTTCGCTTCAACGTGTGGTTCTCAATCCTGTCGTCCATGGCTTTCACCACCGTGCTGCTACTTCTTGGTATGTGGAAACTTAGCCGCTCGGATTTTTGAGCTTGTCCATTCGATAGCACAGGCAGTTCTTGCGACAATGGCGCCATGGATAGAGCGCTGATTACCGAACTCCAAAAGCTCATTGGCAAGGACGCAGTCGTTAGCGACACGACGCGCCTTCTGAGCTATGAATCCGACGCGTTGGCGATGTGCAGCGCGCCGGCCGAGCTGGTGCTGCTCCCCAGGGACACCCAAGAGACCGCGGGCTGCATGAAAGTGCTGGCGCGCTATGGCATCCCGATTGTTCCTCGTGGTGCGGGCACTGGTTTGACCGGAGGCGCATTGCCGATCGCAGGAGGCGCGGTGATCGCCACGTCACGCATGCGAAAGGTGTTCGAGGTCAACCCCGTCGACGGCTTTGCGCGTGTTGGCGCTGGACTGATCAACGTAGCCTTGACGCATGCCTGCAAGAGCCACAACTTGTTCTATGCGCCCGACCCTTCCAGCCAAAAAGCGTGCACCATCGGGGGCAACGTAGCCAACAACTCGGGTGGCCCCCACGGTTTCAAATACGGCTCCACAACACAGCACATCCTCGGGCTCGTCGTCGTCACTCCAGATGGCGACATCATCGACATGAGCGCGGCCAGAGTGGATCCTGTTGGCCTGGATTTGGTCGGTCTGTTCGTCGGCAGCGAAGGCACGTTTGGACTTGCGACCGAGGTCACGGTCAAGCTCGAGCCGTGCCCCGAAGTTGTAGAGACTCTACTCGCCGTTTACACAGGCGAGGACGGATTGAATCAAGCGTGCGATGCTGTCAGCGAGATCATTGCGCTCGGGCTCGAACCCTCGGCAATCGAAATCCTGGACTCCCTTACGATTGAGGCTGTCGAGGATAGCTTGTACTCCGCAGGCTACCCGCGCGATGCGAGTGCAGTCCTTCTGCTCGAGGTCGAGGGCACTGCAACGGAAGTGCGTGGAACGTGCGACGACATCGAGGCCTTGGTGAAACGCTTTGGAGCGGTCGAGTTCCGGCGTGCCCAAGACGAAGCCGAACGCGCCAAGTTGTGGGAAGGGCGTAAAGGAGCCTTCGGGGCCATGGGGCGTATCGCGCCAGACTTGTACGTTGCGGACGCCGTCGTTCCGCGCACAAAACTTCGCGAAATGGTCCGGGCTACGGTCGCGATCGCAGAGAAATACAACCTTAAACTCGCCACGGTGTTCCATGCAGGCGACGGCAACTTGCATCCCAACATCTGCTACGACCGTCGAAATAAAGAGGAGACCGCTCGGGTAGTCAAGGCGGGTGCTGAGATTCTAAAGGCGTGCGTTGCCGCGGGCGGATCTCTGACAGGTGAACACGGCATCGGCATAGAGAAACTCGATGAGATCGGACTCCTCTTCACCGACGATGACTTAGAGGCAATGGGTCGTGTCAGACGCGCATGGGATCCAACACTGCGTATGAATCCAGGCAAGGCTATTCCGCTGCGGGCCTGCGGCGAGTTAGGCGACAGCCCGCGCGGCGACGAGGAGTCGTCATGAGCGATTCCCAAGAACACCTCGAGCGACGGCTTCAGGGGATCGTCGGCGCCGACAACGCCAGCGCCTGCCAGCCCTGGCTTCCCGGAACATCTCTGCCTGCCGAGATTACCCAAGCGCGGCCGGCTGGCGAGGAGCAAGCGCGCGAGCTCCTGCGATTGGCGGCAGCCGATGGCCTGCGCGTTTTACCGTGCGGGGCGGGCTCGAAACTGGGGCTCGAAGTGCCTCGCGAGAAGGCCAGTTTTGCGATCAGTACGGAGCGACTTAGCGGGATCATTGCGCTGGAGCCAGCCGATGGAACTCTTACAGCTTGGGCGGGCACGCCAATGGTGGATTTAGTCCATGCGGTAGCCTCTGCAGGCAGACGCCTAACTCCCAACATCACTTCGACTAGGGCTACATTAGGAGGCGCCATCGCAACCGCCGAAACCGGTGCAGACCGACTGCGCTATGGCCCCTTGCGCGACCAACTACTGGGTATGCGTGCGCTCCTCTCCGCAGAGATTTCCAGTAAGAGCGGCGGTCGATTGGTGAAGAATGTTGCGGGTTACGATTTGCACCGCGCGCACTGCGGCGGACGTGGGCGTTTGGGATTGATTCTCGAGGCCACTCTGCGGCTTCACCCAAGCCTCGCCATCGAACAGCATTTCACTCAAGCGGTTGACAATGTACGACAGGGCTTAGCGCTCGCCGAGAGCGTCTTGGCTTCGACGGGGCGGCCACTCGGCGTCCGCATTCTCGCATCAAAGGAAGGTACATCTCTACATATCCACCTTGGTGGTCGCGAGGATGTCGTCGAGCAAGAAAAGGCGCAACTCGCGATTTCCTGCGGCGCTTTGGAGCCCTCAAAACCAATCCAACTGGGCCAGCCCATGTTGAGTGTTCAGAGCCTTCGTAGTAGCGCACTCAAGGCAGCCGAGTGGGTTGCGGACGCTCGCGCAAAGCTCTCTCTGGACGCGACCCTGGTCCTGGATCCGGGGATCGCAGTAGCAAGCCTCGCCCATGAGAGTGCGCCAATCTCGCGACTGCAAATAGCACAGCTTCCCCCTTGCCCGAGCCAACTGCAAGTTGTGCTTCCAAGCGACCCCATGCGCGAGGCGGCTCCCGGCGTCGCACAGCTAGAGGCCGCCGTTCAGCGCGCTTTGGATCCGCTTGGAATTTTCGCCTGAACTCGTTCCTTTTTGTTCCAGCTCCAGCCTTTGCCGCGGGCCATCCACACTGCGGTGCGAAACAGAATCGAAACGTCTAAGCTAGCGCTCATATTCGTGAGATAAGCGTCGTCTGCCGTCAGTTTATGGCCATAGGCTTCTGCGCACTGTCCCGCATAGCCTTGGGTGATTTGGGCTAGGCCAGTTATGCCAGGGCGCAAGACAAGGCGCCTCTCAAAGCCCTCGACATTCGCGACGGCCCACTCGTGAATCTCAACCATCTCGGGACGCGGACCGATGAAGTCCATGTTCCCCAGAATGATGTTGAGGATCTGCGGTATCTCGTCAAGGTGCGTCGAGCGCAAGAAGCTCCCAAACGCGGTCACGCGGTTCTTGTCCCCATCGCTCCAGGCGGAAAAATTACTCCCCTGAATCGGTCGCATCGTCCTGAACTTGTAGATGCGGAACGTGCGCCCAAGCTGGCCCATGCGGGCTTGGGAGTAGAAGACTAGCCGAGGGTCGCGGAACGTGATCAGGTTGGCGAGCGCAATCGGCAGGGCCAAGGCTAGGACGACCGGAACCACTAGGGCGAGTAGGAGCAGATTGGCAAGGGGCCGAAAGAGATTGAAATAAGCAGTCGATGGAGCCAGGTCGGCCCAATACGAGATGTTCACAGCCCCTTCTGGAATCCCTAGGGTTGGAGCGAGCCCCAATGGCGGACTCTCGGCCAAACCCATCAGGTCCACCAAACGGAGCCCCCTTTTCTCGGCGATCTGAACGTCGGCGTCGACCATGTCGCCCGCCTCGGGAGGATCCAAGATGCCGAATATGCCCAAAGGCTTGGGATTGCCCTGAGCGGATTCGGTTGTGTATTTGCGAGTTAAGACCATTTTTTCCATGCTCCTTGGATGGGGTGTCCCTTTATTTCCAAGGTTAGGCACTGCTAGCATCGACACCGGAAGGGCTTTCCCCTTAGCTGGATCAGGATGAAATCGATTAGTTTGGATCTCAGCACTAAGTTGGGAATAAACTGCCTCTATGGCCAGCGACACGACTTCCCCCAGGCATTCGAACGCGGTGGACTCCCATTGGAAGGCCCTCGTGGACTATTCAGGAAGCCTGGATTGCATTCGCTGTGGGCTCTGCCTTACTAGCTGTCCGACATTCGGCCTAACGGGTCGCGAATCATCGAGCCCACGAGGGCGCGTTCATCTCATGAGGGCAGTGGGAGAGGGTCGCTTGGAGCCCGACGCGGCCTTTGCGGAGGAGATGGACTTCTGCCTGGTCTGCAGGAATTGCGAGAGCGCGTGCCCCGCAGGGGTCGAATTCGGCCGAATGATGTCCCACACACGCGCGGGCTTGGAAGAGCTACGCGAGCGGAGCCCGAAGGCGCGCTTTCTTCGCTGGCTGGGCCTGCGGGTGCTCATCCCCCACCGACTACCGTTGGAGCTGGCTGCCATTGGAGCACGGCTCGCCTCAAAGACTGGACTGATACGCCTTGTAGCGCCTCTGCTGGGCTCTAGCTTTCCTCCGCCGGAAGACCTGCCCACAGTCCCTCCGCGGCGCGAGAGGCGGCTCCTGCCCCCCCGCTCGACCCCTGCGGCTGAGACACTCGAAGAGGCGATCCTTCTTGAGGGCTGCTTGATGCCCATCTACTTGGGGCGCGTGAACCGGGCCTCGACAGCCGTGTTAAACGCTCTCGGTGTTGCCGTGCTTGCACCCCCCCAGGCAGGCTGCTGTGGCGCAATGCACGCCCACAACGGTGACGAGGCTCAAGCGCGGCACCTGGCCAAAGCCCTTATGCGCTCCTATGAGGATCATGAGGATGCCTCGGGAACCCCCATGCCTATCGTGGTCGGAAGCGCCGGCTGCGGCTCGCACATGAAGGAGTACGCCGAGCTATTCCAGCCCGGTACGACCGATCACACGGCCGCCGTCGCTTTCGCCGCGCGAGTTGTGGACTGGAACGAATATGTGGCGCCCAGGCTCAACCGACTTGCGCAGCTTGATCAAGGCAGCTCGAAAGGGGCGATCCAGACCGAACTTGGCGAAGCTAAGACTGCGACTTGGGACGCCCCCTGCCACTTGTGCCACGGCCAAGGTGTGCGCGACGAGCCGCTTGCAGTTCTCGACGTAGCCCTGGAGCGCGCGCAGATCACGCGAGTCCCTCTGCTGGACAGCGAGAGCTGCTGCGGCTCGGCGGGAACCTATTCCATGACACATCCCGCGGCGGCAAATGAGCTCCTCGAGGGCAAGTTGGACAATCTCGAGGCAACTGGAGCCAAGCTCTTGGTGACGTCCAATCCCGGCTGCCAACTGCAGTGGGAGCTAGGAATTCGCCGCCGCGGCCTTGACGTCCGCGTGGCCCATGTGGCCGAAGTGGCCGCGGCGACACTGCAGGCCTAGCGGCCAAGTCGAATAAGCCGTTTCCCTACAGGTAGCTAGCGACTACTCGAGCTTGCCGTCACGCAGCTTCAGCCCCTCGAGCAGCTCGCTAAAGGCCTGATGCGAACCCGAAACCTCGGGCGCGAAGTCAGCGAACAAGACGACGAACAGCTCACTGTTCGACAGGTTCACTCTCATGCTGTCGACCCATTTACCAGTGTCGCGGTACAGCCGATCTCGAATATAAAGGCTCTCGTATTTATCGAACTGCACCTGGCCCCGGTTGATCTCAGTGCGAAAGGTCTTGGTGTTATCCTCCTTCCACATCCCTATTTTCTCTGGCGATGCTTCTTGCGCGCCGGCCGGGAACTTCAACTTCGGCGCAAACGCTTTCTTGTGGAACATCACGACAACACGGGTGGGAACGCCTTCGGGCAAGACCTGGCCCTCGGGTAATCCCAAGCGAACGAGCCTGTCGCCGGTTGCGACTTGGTGCGCCTCTTTGACCTCCAAGCCGAAAGGTAGAACCTCGTAAGCGAAGCGCTCCTGAAGCAGCGCTTCGCCGTCAATCGGCACCCCTGCCGCCTTGAAGATGCCGAACGCAGTCAGTGCGATGGTCAGAATCGCGACGCTGATCAGGATCACGCCGCCGGTGGTTTGTTTTTCAGCTAAGGCCATAGATCGAAAGGTTGCAGGAGGGCCTCGAGAGCGCCCTCGTCCATCGGAGTAGCATTGGGAGAGCGCACGACGAGCACCGTGCCGCCCGAGCTGGCATCGCCTGTAAGTTGAATGCGAGTCACGCCGATTGGCATTTCAGGATCTGTGATTGCAGAGACCCGCAGCATATGCCGGAGGCCTTGCTCCTCGCTTGAGTATTCTTTGGCCGAACCTTGGTCCACATAGGAAAGGTAGCGCACATCGCGCCCCTGCAAGGCCATCGAGCCCGACGTCACGTCGCTGAAATCCTCACGCGCCGCAGCAGCATTGCGATCTAGAAATGATTGAAGCGGGGAGCTCTCAAGGAACGCATGCGCGAAGAGGATTGCAGAGTCGGATTCGCGGTAGATCGCCGCCAACTCGGAGTCCTCCAAGGGCAGGACAAACAAGGTACCGAACCCCTTGGGCTGCTCTTTGAACGACAGATGGACCCGAGTTTTTGCCCACACCGCATCGGGAAAGAGGACGGGCACGGAACCTACATGAGCCCACAAATCGAAGGGGGCAAAAAGGTCCTCAAGCGCGGCCTCATCCATCGGAGCCGTGCCCACCGAACGCACCATCAATATGGTGCCGCCCCTATCGGCGGCACCCGAAAAGCGTATGCGAATCACCGATGCGGGCTGCTCGATGTCCACGATATCCGCGATCGCGTTCTGCTCCATTCCCATAGCGCTTAGCAGCCAATCGCGGAAGCCATCCGCGGAAGACGAGGCGTTTTGGAAAGTACCCTGGTCAATGTAGCGAAGCGCGTCGACTTCGCGCCCTTGCAAGCTCAGGGTGTCTGACTTGACCTGAAGGAAGCCGTCGAGTTCGGCCACAAACCCGGCGTCCAAGGCCTCTTCGAATGTCTCGCGCTCACGACCCGAGTACTCCTGCACAAACACCAGCGCACTGTCCGACTTGCGTGTAAACACGATTTGGCGCGAGTCAAAAAACGGAACAACAAACAGCGGCTCGAAGTTCTCGGGCGCGCCCTCGAAAGCCATGTACGTCCTTAGTTGCGACCACACCGCTGCGGGCGTTTGGGCAGACCTAACACCAAGGATC
>Ga0315322_10000240_pt1 | contig 39034 bp, 38 predicted proteins | sample M110021515metaG_FD_203461 | JGI IMG/M metagenome (GOLD analysis project Ga0315322, IMG submission 203461) | Ammonia-oxidizing marine archaeal communities from Monterey Bay, California, United States - M1 100m 21515 | ecosystem: Environmental > Aquatic > Marine > Intertidal zone | place: USA... | reverse complement strand
GGATTCGTGGCAATTCAAGGTTTGCGGAATGCCACGCTGTTCTTCAGAAATGTTGACGAAGCGATCATAGAACGGGCAGATCTTGGTGAGAGAAGATTTCGATTACAAGGTAAAGTAATACCCGGAACAGTTTCAGATGATGAGGGAGTGACCGTCTTCGAGATCGTCCACGAATGCGAAGTAGCGAAGGTTCGACACGTCACTGACCCACCGGAACTATTTAGCTCGCCATGGATTCCGGTTGTACTTGAAGGTCGGTGGACCAAGGGAGTGGTTGAAAATATTAATGGCCCAGAGAGCTATTATTTTTTGAGTGACCGGATGCTTGTAAAGCACACAAACGAGTATGTTTCGGTCAACGAGGAACGTCTTGAACAATCGGTTCCTAATGATGTTGCGATGTCATGTGAATTTCTGTCGGATCTTCGTGAAGAAAGTTAAGAAACATTGACGGCATCCATAGGCTTTTTGGGCATTGCATTGGGACTCGTGGGCGCTTCTTGCGGATTGATAGAGATACTTTTAGCTTTGCTACTGCGCAAATCCACCGGTTTTAAAAGGTCGCTGGCTTGGGTGATCCTGATGGTAGCTGGTTGCGTTATCGCGGTCGGGGCAATGGAACTAGCACTATTGCAAAATAATTTTTCACTTGCTTATGTTGCTGGAAATTCGACCATAGAGACACCGACTATCTACAAGATTGCTACGTTATGGGGCGCTCTCGAAGGTTCCTTATTATTGTGGGCGCTTTTACTTTGTGGCTATGTGGCTGCTGCTGCTTGGTGCTTCAGAGCCAAGATCAATGACAGACTTGTGGCGTGGTCGTTAGCAACGATGCTCGCTGTCTGTGTTTTTTTCTTCAGTCTTTTGATAGGCCCCGCTAGCCCATTTGACACTCTAACTTCGGTTCCTCTGGATGGAGAGGGGTTGAATCCTCTGCTGCGTAATCATCCGCTTATGGCAATTCACCCAGTGATGTTATATCTCGGTTACGTTGGTTTCACGGTCCCTTTTGCCTTTGCCGTTGGCGCTTTAATTACCGGCCGTCTCGGTGAGGGATGGTTAGTGGCCACGCGTACGTGGACACTGGTCGCGTGGGGGTGTCTCAGCATCGGAATTTTGTTAGGAGCATGGTGGTCTTATGAAGTTCTAGGTTGGGGCGGTTACTGGGCATGGGATCCCGTCGAGAATGCGTCGTTTTTGCCATGGCTGACAGGGACTGCCTTTTTGCATTCAGTTATTGTTCAAGAACGCCGTGGAATGCTTAGGGTTTGGAACCTATCGTTATTATTAGCTACTTTTGCGTTGACAATTTTTGGTACTTTTTTAACCCGTTCTGGCGTAATTGACTCCGTCCATGAGTTCAGCGCATCGAGTATTGGCCCTTTGTTTTTAGGTTTTTTTGCCATAATAGTAGTGGCTTCTGTTTTCTTAATTGGCTGGAGGGGAGACCGAATTAGATCTCCGGGTTCTATTGACTCACCTTTCTCGCGTGAAGGTACGTTTTTAGCTAACAATTTCCTATTCGCATTATTCGCGTTTGTCGTACTGCTGGGAACCATTTTTCCGCTTCTTGTCGAAGCGGTGAGCAACGAACAGATAGCAGTAGGACGCCCATACTTTGACCGTATGCTCATGCCGATTGGCTTGGCCCTGCTCGCTTTGATGAGCGTTTCTCCAATGCTGAGCTGGCGATCAACTTCGTTTACGACCCTTGCTGGCAAGCTTTTGGGCCCAGCGGCATGTGGCGCTGGCACGATGGCATTGTCAATATCGCTGGGAGCGCATGGCGTGTGGCCGGTGCTTGGTTTGGGACTGGGTGGCTCAACTCTTGGTTCGGCGGCTCATCAAATCTTGATTGGGACTCGACGCTATGGTTGGAAAGGAATAATTGGGCGCACCGGTGGCGGAATGATAGCGCATATTGGAATTGCACTAATCGCTTTTGGCTTTATTGCTAGTACTGCGTTCAGCGAAGAAGGAGAGTTTGTTCTGCAGCCTGGAGATTCAGCTTCTGTTGCAGGACATGAGGTAGTTTTTGTGGGTGTTGAAGATTATTTTGATGGCCCTAATCGCGTAGTTAGCGCCCAGATCAAGGTAGAAGGAAGGGGAACCTTTGCTCCAGCAATTACCCGCTACCCAACTTTTGGAAGGCCCATCTCCACTCCATCAGTAGCTACCAGTTGGGTCGATGACGTTTACTTAAGTCTGGCTGCCATTCCTGACGAAGGTATGGATCGTATAACGCTGCGCGTCTTAATAAAGCCACTCGTAGTCTGGATGTGGATGGGTGGTGCCCTGATTGGCTTAGGGACGCTCTCAGCGCTGATACCAAATCGCCGTGAAATAGCGATAGAAAACTCGGTATCCTCAGACAGAGTAGAGGCGAAACTCTGATGATTAAAAATATTGGATCTATTCGCTTTGTGGCATGGGCCGTAGCGGTCGTGATGGTCGCAATCCTGGGGGTGCTTGCTATTCGTACTTCATCGGGAGAGGCGCTTCGCTCGAGCAATGTAATTGGTCAGCTAGTTCCTGACATTTCAGGAGTTGATTTCAATGGCGATGTTTTCTCGATTGACGAGCATAAAACTAAGTGGGTATTAGTAAATTTTTTTGCCTCCTGGTGTGTGCCGTGTGAGCGTGAACACCCTGAGCTAGAAGCGTTTTCGAAGAAACATGCTGATGATGGGGTAGTCATAAGCGTGCCATTTGGTGACACGGAGAAAGATGCTAGAGAGTTCTTTAAAAGACTGGGAGGAGATTGGCCGGTAATCATCGATGAAGGTGCTCAATGGGCGGTGGCGTTCGGCGTTCTGAGACCACCAGAATCTTTTTTGGTAGGTCCAGGAGGTGCTGTGGTAGCTAAATGGCAGGGCGAGATCTCGCTCAAAGGGGTCGATGAGGTTATGAATCTCGTAGGAAGAGAATCGAAAAACTAATTATGTCGAGATTGCAACGGTGCGGATGGCTAAGCGTATTAGTAGTTTTTGTTGGTTCATTAGCTATGGCAATAACGAACGATGATGTGCCAGCGACGGTAGCTGAGCGTGCATATGAGATAAAGGCGAATACGTTATGCCCGGTTTGTGATGGCCAAAATGTTCTGGAGTCCAATGCGCCAGTTGCGGCAGCGATCAGAAGACAAGTAGATGAGTTAGTTGAGGAGGATCGAACTAATGAAGAAATTCACGCGTACCTTGCTCGTCAATACGGACAAGATGTCAACGCCAAGCCGCCTGGAACTGGTATCTCGTCCCTAGTGTGGATAATTCCAGTTCTTGTGGCCGTGCTGGCTGTTGGAGTTTTAAGTAGTTCTTTTAAAAAGTGGCGTTCGGGTAGAGGGAAACTAGTTACCGAAGAGGATCGAGAGTTAGTCAGAAAGCTACGTGATGAGCCATGACAGCATCGGGTCGGCGTATAGATCAACTTGCTCGACTGGAAGAAGAGCGCTCTTTTCTGCTTCATTCCTTAGATGACCTTGATGTTGAAATTAGAAACGGCGATTTAGATGAGCATGAATATCTAACCATTAGAAATGACTACATAGCACGAGTCGCTGCCGTATCGAAGCGTATTGCAAAGGGAGTGGAGAGTTTAGATGCCGTAGCTGCTCCTCAAAAAAGTAAGTTGATGTATCTAGGTCTAATCATCATTTTGGGTGTTATGGCAGGAATTTTTGTTGCACAATATTCTGGGTTGCGTCAACCTGGCGAAACAATTACCGGGGAGATCGAGCAGTCACCGAGGGCCCTCCTGGCTGAGGCCGAAAATTTCTTTCTTCAGGGAGAGTTTGACCGTTCTCGTCTGGTTGTCGAAGAAATTTTGCGAGATACACCAGATTCTTCTGCAGCATTGCTTCTTTCAGCGAGGTTGCATGAAGAGGCACAGGAGATCTTGGAGGCCATACGGCAGCTAGACCAAATATTGGAAAACGATGTTAATAATCTTGATGCTCTCACACTCCGAGGGTGGATTCTAGTTCGGATCGATAGCCCGGAGCTTTTAGAAGAAGGTGTTCGAAATCTTGACAGGGCAATTAGAAATAAGCCTAAAAAATTTGATGCCTATGTTTTTAGAGGGTATGTAGCTCGTTACGTTGAAAAAGATTTAGAACGTGCGGTGCTGATGTATGAGACGGCTTTGTCGTTAGACCCGCCTCCCGCAATGGCTGATCAGCTAAGACTTTTCGTCACAGAGATGAATGATGAAGTGGGCATGCGAGGCTAAATTTAAAGTATTTTGACACTAGGTAGATCTTTGGATTAGACGAAAAAACGTTACGGCCGCGGCGGAAATATTTTCTAGGTCGTGAGAAGAAAGATTGAATGAGTAGGTTAGCGGCCGTAAGAGTAGATTCTAAGGTATGGCGGTGTTTAGCACTGTGCATGTCGCCGCCGAATGCTTGGAGCATTTCCTATGTCGCAAATTGATGATCAGTTAGCTTCCGTAGTCGGAGCTGTTATAGACCCTGAGCTAAGAGTTGACTTGCTTCAAATGGGCATGTTGCGGGCTGCAAGCGCCGCCGGGGCAGCAGCGCAAGTTGTCGTGGCCCTTCCGTCTGAAGATTGGCCGGTTCGCGATGAACTCGAGCGACTAATAATAGAAGCCAGTAGGCAGGTAGACGGAGTCGACTCCGTAGCTGTCGAATTCACTATTATGGATGAAGCTGAACAAGCAGCCTTGCGTGCACAGCTAATCGGTGACCCCTCCGCTACAGCTGGAAGTCAACAAAGTCATGGCCATGCAGAAGGTCGTGCCGTTCCGTTTGCTGAGCCTGGGAATCGAACTCGAGTACTGCTGATAGCAAGTGGCAAGGGTGGCGTCGGAAAATCTAGTGTCACAACAAATCTTGCTATCTCGTTAGCGAAAAGGGGGAGTCGCACTGCGATTATAGATGCAGATGTTTGGGGATTTTCTATTCCTCGAATGCTTGGCGTGGATCGGCCTCCGGCTGTTATCGACCAAATGGTTGTGCCAGTCGAAGCCAACGGTGTTCGGTGTATCTCAATGGGGTTTTTTGCTCGTGAGGATCAACCGGTCATTTGGCGTGGACCAATGTTACACAAGGCTTTGGAACAATTTTTGACAGATGTGTACTGGGATAATCCTGATTATTTGCTCGTAGACCTACCTCCTGGAACTGGAGATATTTCGCTGTCACTGGCTCAATTTTTACCAAAGTCGGAGTTAATTGTGGTGACTACGCCTCAGCCAGCAGCTCAAAAAGTTGCGCAACGCGCTGCCTATATGGCAGAAAAAGTTAATTTACAGGTCAGAGCGGTAATTGAAAACATGAGTTGGTTCACAGGCGATGATGGTAAAAAGTATGAAATTTTCGGCAGTGGAGGCGGTACGGAATTGGCTAGTGAACTAGAGGTTCCACTTCTTGGGCAGATTCCTATAGTCTCAGCTCTTCGTGAAGGTGGAGATAGCGGGCGCCCGATCACTGTATTGGATCCGGAAAATGAGGCGTCTAAGGTTTTCTTTGAAATGGCTCGACTTCTAGAAGAAGAACATCTTCCAACAAGACGATATAACGAAGGGCTTAAGCTTCTGTAAGGCTTAGCTAGTGAAGTAGATGTGCCTCTTCTTGATCGATCAAATTTTAGGAGTTTAAGTTGGGAACTATTCGAGAAATTCGCTTTGAGAACCGTTTCACGAACTTTTTGCCATCCGATAGCGAGACTGAGAATCGAGAAAGGCAAGTCTATGCCGCATGCTATTCTCGAGTAACTCCTGCCAAAGTTAAAGACCCGAAGCTGGTGGCTCATAGTAAAGAGATGATGGCTTTGCTAGGTGTGGATCCGCTTATAGGTGATGACGTTGATATTGCGGCAATTCTGAGTGGTGCAAAGAATTTGCCAGGTATGGACCCGCATGCGATGTGCTATGGAGGTCATCAATTCGGGCATTGGGCTGGGCAACTAGGTGACGGTCGTGCTATCGCACTAGGGGAGGTAGTTGATGTAAATGGCCAGCATCAGATGCTGCAACTGAAAGGAGCCGGACCTACTCCGTATTCTCGATCCGCAGATGGTCTTGCTGTAATGCGATCATCAGTTCGCGAGTTTCTCTGCAGCGAGGCGATGCACCATCTGGGAGTTCCGACTACAAGAGCGTTGAGCCTGGTTGGAACCGGAGATGCAGTGATGAGAGACATGTTCTATAACGGCAATACGAAGCCTGAGCCGGGAGCTATCGTGTGCAGAGTCGCTCCGTCTTTTGTTAGATTTGGTAATTTTGAAATTTTTTCTTCTCGGGATGACATTGAGAACCTCAGAAAATTGGCTGACTTTGTCATAGAAACCCAGTTTAAAGAGATTGATGTTCTCGACCCTGACAAGTATGTCCAGTTTTTAAACGAAGTGGTGTCGCGTACTGCTGAAATGGTTGTTGAGTGGATGAGAGTCGGATTTGTCCATGGAGTAATGAATACCGACAATATGTCGATTCTTGGTTTAACTATTGACTATGGGCCCTACGGCTGGTTGGACAACTATGACCCAAATTGGACTCCAAACACCACTGATGCCGCCCAAAAGCGTTACCGCTATGGACACCAGTCGCAAGTTGCTCACTGGAATTTAGCTCAATTAGCGAATGCGCTTTACCCGCTGGTAGGTAAGGTTGAGCCGTTGCAAGCTGCCATAGATAAATACAAAACTGTGTATGAAAAAAAGTGGGCTGTGATGATGGCAGCCAAACTTGGTCTGCCGAATCTTTGGGAAAAACCAAATAAACAGATAGCTGACTTGGCGCTCAAAGTGTTGGAGCTCACCGAGACCGATATGACGATCTTTTGGCGGCAATTAGCAGAAGTTTCTAGTGGCATAGAGGTTGGAGCAGAGGACCGGATCAAACCAATCAAAAAAGCTCACTACAAACCAGAAGATCTGAAGCCGGAGAACAAAGGTGAGATACATGCGTTTGTTGATGCTTATACCACTCGGTTACGTTTATTAAATATTAACGATGGTGAACGTCGCGAAAAAATGAACGCTGTTAACCCTAAGTTTGTTTTGCGTAATTACCTTAGTCAAATAGCAATTGAGCAGGCTGAATCTGGCAACAACGAGCCAGTAAATGAACTACTGGATGTGATGAGACATCCATACGATCATCAGGTAAACAATCAAAAATACGCGGAATTACGTCCTGATTGGGCACGAACTAAGCCTGGATGTTCACAGCTCTCTTGTAGTTCTTAGTGGTCCTGGTCGCGTCTACCCGTAAAGTAACTTTAAGAGAAACCAACTGGGGTTCCCAACAATATTTTGAAGAGGAAATTTGCGTGGATATCCGAATCGGTATTATGAACGTAGTGAGAGAGCTTAGTCTTGAAGTAGCTGATGAAATGGCCGCCGGCGTTAGATCAGATGTCGAAGCGGCAATAGCTGCGAAAACAGGAACCTTGTGGCTAACTGACCGTGATGGTCGTCAAGTAGGCGTGCCTGCGGCCCAACTTGCCTATGTCGAGTTGGGTAGCACCTCCGACAGGCGTATTGGTTTTTCTGCAGAATAGTTCAATTAAAACCGCTCCTCAGCTAGCCAACGGCTATTTTGATGTTTAATGCCTACTCTCGCCGAGTTGAACCGTCTTGGATCAGCACTTACATCAGAGCAGCTGATTCACCTGAAAAGACTTGTCCCTTGGCTGGGTCTGCTTGCAGACTTATCTTTTTCAGATTTGCTTCTATTTGTGCCGGCAGAAGTTGAAAGTAAAAAGTTCGCTGTCGTTAGTCAAATCAGACCGACAACTGGTCAAACTTTGTATAAAGATGACCATGTTGGTATGAAAGTCAGCGATATCGAGCGCCCGCTAATATTTCAGTCTTATGAACTTGGACATACGGTCGAAGGCGAAGTTCCGATAAAGCCGAGTAATCGACTTGCGAGGGTAACTTCCATTCCAGTTGTATTTGGACCTGACGTGATAGCGGTGTTAAGTCGTGAAGTTTCGCCAGACTTTTTGGAGAAACGAGATTTTGGCGAGCTTGAGCGTAACTATTTAGAGACATTCGCCCGGTTTTCAGAAATGATTTCAGCAGGCCTTTTCCCGCTTCGTGACGAAGATGTCAATTTAGACGAGGTGCCAAGAGTTGGAGATGGTCTTCTGGTCCTAGATAAAGGCGGACGGATCGAGTACATATCACCGAATGCTCTCAGCAACCTTCATCGAATTGGTGTAGTTGGAAATGTAACAGGGAGAAAATTAGAACATTTAAAACTTGGGAAGGAAGTCATCAGTGACCTTATTACCTCAACTGTTCCTGTCGCTCATGAGATAGAACAATCTGAAGTAATTGTTCAGGCTATGGCTGTTCCAATTTTTGATGATACCGGACCTCGTGAAACTATTATTTTGCTGAGAGACGTTACGGAGTTAAGAAGAAGAGATCGTCTACTTTTATCTAAAGATGCGACTATTCGTGAGATTCATCACCGCGTGAAAAACAATCTCCAAACGATCTCTTCTTTATTGCGACTGCAAGGAAGACGTCTCGAGTCATTTGAGGCGAAAATTGCGATAGAGGAGTCAGTGCGACGGATTCGGGCGATCGCGTTGGTGCATGAAGCACTAGCGAACGTTTCGGTTGATGACGTTAGCTTGTTCGAAGTGGCGCATTTATTAGCTCGAACTGCGCAAGATAGTTTTACTTCTAAAGAAAGACCAGTGGAGTTCTCAGTCCATGGTGATGTCGGGTTGGTTCCTTCAGTCGTGGTTACTCAGTTAGCTGTGGTTCTCAATGAATTACTTCAGAACGCGGTTGATCACGCGTTCCCAAGCGATTCGCCTTTGGTCGATGGCTTAGCAGGTACAGTCGAAGTTCATTTGTCGAGACCGGAAGCTAACACTTTACTTATGAAAGTAATAGATGATGGGATTGGATTACCGCCAAATTTTAATATAGAAGAACAGCGGGGGCTTGGGACTTCGATTATTCGTGCGTTAGCTAGCTCTGAATTAGGTGGAGGTATAACAATGCGACGTAGGGCTGATTCATCGGGCTCGGAGGCCTTAGTGCAGGTCCCGATAGCGCCTGCTGAGTAATTGAACAGAAACTAAGCTCCCTGTTCGTTACCCAGCGTTTCTCAAGGAAGCATTTCGTTCACGACGAATTTGGCGCCGTTCTTCTTCTGAAGCGCCGCCCCACACCCCAGAGTCTTGATTAGTTTTTAAAGCAAAATCGAGACACACCTCGACGCAGGCGCAGTTTTCGCATACAGCTTTGGCCGCCGCTATTTTTCGTAGCGCGGAACCAGTGCTACCAATCGGGAAAAAAACCGCAGGGTCGACATCTCGGCATTTGGCATGGTTCTGCCATAAGCTGCTTTCAAGAAGTACTGTTCCTCTGGTGGTCATATGGGGTGTTCCTCCGGGTGCTGCTTGCTAATTCCATGGCAAGCTATAATTTCTTATTATTAAGATCTGGTGTTTAGGGTGCGGTGAGAAAGTTTAGATACGGACAGCTCGCAGACTCATTCACCGAGATCTACGCCGTAAAAAATATTTTTTCAGCGACTTATCATCTTACATCTGCATTCAAGACCAGACAAGAGATTTTTTATTACATACTGAAAGTTGGTTTATAGACAGTGACTTTAGTTCTTGCTCATCGCGGAGCTTCCTCTTTTTTTCCAGAAAATACGGCAGAAGCATTTCGTAAAGCTATTGAACTTGGTGCTGATGGAATAGAGCTTGATGTTCGCTTAACCTCAGACTGCTTTCTTGCAGTTCATCACGATCCACAATTACGCGATGGACGCGATATTTCCCGAGTGCTAGCTACTTCGCTGCCGGAATCTGTGATTCTACTTCCTGCAGCTCTTGATGCTTGCGGAAAAAGTTTTGTAAATATCGAAATAAAAAATGATGTTCTTGACCAAAGCTTTATAGAGAATGAGCGAGGACTTCCAGAGCTGTTAAGGGTCATACAGACTTGCACAAACCACAAAAAAAGAATTCTTGTTTCTTCATTTGATAGAGCGTGTCTTGAGATAATTCGTGAATTTGATTCAGAAATTCTGATTGGGTATTTGTTTTCTGACGAGAATTTCGATCGAGCTATTCAGTACTGCTTAGCCATGGGCTTTAACGCTTTGCATCCTGCTGATTCGCTTGTAGGCCAGTCTCGTGTCAACGAAGCTCAAAGCGAAGGCTTGGCGGTGTGCGTCTGGACGGTCGATGACGAAGAGCGGCTCAGCGAACTAGTTGCGATGGGCGTCGACTGTGTAATAACTAACTTCCCTGATCGCGGACGCCAAGTAGTGAACAACTATGCTATGAGCGGACAAACTAACCGAAGTTTTTTCGGTACCCAAGTGAATTTCAAAGAGGAGACTTCTCCTAAAAAGTCTCCATCGAGTTGATATGGGAAAGGCTTGTGTCCGACTATCTCGATTTCCGGCAGGTTGTCAGCTAAGTGCAAAGTATTACTGTCTCGTAGCTGTTTCCCTGAGACAAGATCTTTGACTATAGACATCACTGGTTTAAACGCCATCGTTCGCAACACAACAAGGCTTAAGCCGTTGTCCAGAGTTGCTGCAGGAGCAAAAGACAACGGGCGGTGGCCAAGATAGGTATAAGGATTGGTATTCAATACCACGGTGAAATAACTATCGTTTATGAGCTTGCCACCGTGCTTTACGCTCATTCTGGGCGACGAACGATCGTAATGGTTTAGCCAAGTGTTGAATCCAGCCCAAATAAAGAGCGGGTGACCTGCGTAACGTTTTAGCGCTGCTTTACGTTCCACCTGCTGCACTACAGCAGCATCGAAACCCATTCCGCAATGAAAAAGAAAATACCTCCCGCCAACTTCACCAAGCCCCACAGATCGAATCTGATTAGCATCAATCGCTGATAAGAGTGATCTAACAGCCTCTAAGGGATCATCTGGAATGCCAAGAGTTCTCGCAAACACATTGGTAGAGCCTCCCGGAAGAGGAGCTAACGCGCAATCAGAGCCAGCTAATCCATTAGCTGCTTCATTGAGAGTTCCATCGCCGCCAAGAACAAAAACTATTTCGGTACCCGTTGAAGCGGCCCCTCGGGCTAGGCGAGATGCATGCCCTCGCCGACTCGTCAAAGCTAAGTGAACATCGTGGTTCTCGGCGATAATGCTTTGAATAAGAACGCGCGCTCGAGCCGTAACTGAGGACGCGGAACCATTAACCAGTAGAAGAACTTTCATTAAATTAATTCTCTCCTATCGATCTAATCGACTCCGCTACTGTTTAGTTGACATAGCTTCACTATAGATAGAACCTATTTTTATTACAGATCATTTGGTTCTTGGCCTGTGTGACGGCAGACTCTGAAATATGAAGGTCGTTGTATGTGTAAAACAAATTCCCGACCCAGCTTTGCCTGGTGAGTTGAATCCAGCTACAAATCTTTTGAAACGAGATGGCAAGCTCATTCTCGATGAATCTGATTCTTATGGAGTGGAGATGGCGTTGCAGCTAGTTGAAGCAGCTGGCGGTGGTGAAGTTTCCTTGGTGTCCATGGCACCGAATAATGAGATGAGTGGTTTACGTACTGCTCTTGCTATGGGAGCAGATGATGCGATCCTGGTCAGCGATGAAAATCTCGCAGGCACTGATGCACTGGGAACAGCTAAAGTATTGGCAGCAGCCATCGGGCGCTTGTCACCAGATTTGATTCTTGCCGGTGTCGAGTCATCCGACGGTTATACGGGTACGGTTCCGGAGATGATTGCTGGCGTCTTAGACCTGCCTTCTGTTACGTTCGCAAAGCAAATATCTATCGATGGAGATACGGTCAAAGTGCAGCGGCAAACTGAAGCCGGCTATGACGATATAGAGTGCAAACTGCCCGTGTTGCTTTCAGTAACTGCAGGTGTAGTTGAGCCTCGTTATCCATCGTTCAAAGGCATAATGGCAGCGAAGAAAAAGCCTGTAGAAGCATTAGATCTGGAAGGTTTAGGAATCGAGTCGAATACCGTGGGCGTAGTTGGAGCCCGCCAAGAAACGATCCGCGTTACTGAAGCCGAAGAACGCGAATCAGGAGAAATCATCGAAGATGATGGTGATGCTCATCAAAGAATCGCTGAGTTTCTCGGCGAGCTCAAGGTCGTCTGAGGAGTTTAATTATGTCGCTTAATACAATTATGGTTTTCGCTGAAGGTGACGAGTCTGGGCCAACGACTCTGACGCTCGAGCTAATTAGAGCAGCACGTGGCCTCGCAGCGAATGTGGAAGCATTCGTCCTGGAAGATGGCAGTTCGATGGCAGAAAGCCTTGGTGATCATGGCGTTTCAAAAATACATGCGATGGGAGGAGCTGAAGGAAAGCTAGTGGGCGCGCACGCTGCTGCTTGCCTTGCTAATCTCGTAGCTTCAAATGTGCCAGATGCTGTTTTCTTCGGTCAAACACCCGATGGGCGAGATACAGCGGCCCGATTGTCGGTACGTCTAGATCAGCCGGTAATTACCAATAATGTCGGTGCTACCGTTGAAGATGGAGTGCTCGTATTAGAAGAGCCTGTCTTTGGTGGAACACAAAATATTTTTACTGCCTTTCGAAACGACGGGCCATCGTTAGCCCTGTTTCGACCTAAATCCTTTGACGCTGAATCGATCGGCGGCGGCGTTGCTGAAGTGAACGTGGTGGAGGTTGCCGACCCTGGAAATTCAGGTACCGCCGTTGTGACCGGACGAGTAATAGAGGAACGGTCTGGTCCACAGCTAGATAGTGCGGCCGTTGTAGTTTCAGGCGGTCGTGGATTAGGACAACCTGAGGCGTATGAGTTAGTGGAAGAGCTTGCTGGCCTGTTAAACGCAGCGTCTGGGGCTTCCCGTGCCATTGTAGATGCAGGCTGGGTCCCTTATTCCAAGCAGGTTGGGCAGACTGGTAAGGTAGTGAAACCTAGTCTCTATTTTGCTTGTGGAATTTCTGGAGCGACTCAACATCTTGTAGGAATGAAGGGCTCAAAAGTAATCATAGCGATCAATAAAGATCCTGAAGCACCTATATTTAGCGTTGCCGATCTCGGTATCGTTGGTGATGTGCATAAGGTCATGCCAGCACTTATCGAGACCTTAAAAGCGAAGTGACATCTTCTATAGTCTAAACACTAGTTGTGGAGAAAGATAGGCAGGAGCTGCTCCACATTTGTTAGGTCTAGACCAATGGCCAAGGCCATCGATGGCCATCGTCTGAAGGAAAAATTGGGTTTGACAAAAGCCATCTGGATCTTTTCGTCATGGCATCGATTTCAGTAGTTGTTAACCACGGATTTAAGTAGTCAAAGTATGTTTCGATAGCTAGTTGGATTGAGTTCAAAAGATCATCTGCGATTGCCTCGCCGGCAAAATCCCAAATAACAGTTCGTAGTTTGAAGTCTTCAGAAAAGCAAAGCCCCTGGTCGATTCCATATATTTGTCCCCAATGCGAAATCAGACAGTGGCCCGATTTCCTATCCGTGTTATTCGCAATCAGATCGAACACGCACATTTTCTTCAAATGATCATGGTTAGATAAATCATTAACTAGCGTAAAGTGGTGCTCCTGGTAGTCAGTTTCAATGAATAGTTGAAGTGAGCCGATGCCAAATGGTCCGTCTCTCTGAACGGTAGGGGGGATAATGCCCCACCCTAAATTTTTGCTCAAGACAAATGCAGCGACCTCTCGTCGATGTAATCCGGCTGGAAAGTCCCAAAGTGGCTTTTCGCCTTTCACCGGTTTATAGATAGCAGATACTTTTTGATCACCAAGGGTCACATCGGTTAGAAGAGTCGCATTTGAGCTGTAAGGCATTTGACCTAAAACATCAATGCGGCCTTCGTCCAAAACCTTTGAAGCCATGTTCAGGTAATTAGCAGAATCGAACAGCGGCTCGGAATTGACTCCTTCATTTTCCGGCAGTTTTTCACTCACCAATTGGTTTATGTCCATTCTGGCGGCCGAAGTCACGCCCAAATTCAATTAAAAATAAGGCGTGATCTATGAATGCTTTGGCTTGACTGGCCGTTAGGTGAATGTGTGTCTCTGCTGGCTTATCTTGTTCGTTGTCAACTAGCTCTTGAATGATTACGACTAATGCTTTGGTGTTTTCTTCAACAGCAATCGCGAGCGCACCAACAGTCCAAATGGCGTTTGGCGGCTCAACCATATTTGAGATTGAACTAGCCGCAGGGTTTTCATTTTGGTCATCTAGAACATCAGCTAAGTAGCTTGCTAACGACTGAACTTGTCCTTTCTCAACCTTCATTGTTACTAGGAGGTTTTCTTCACTCACCTGGAGAAAGAAAATACGTTCTCCTGGTTCACCTACTACTCCGGCAACGAAGTTGTCAGGGTTCCTAAGTTCAAAACTATCGTTCATTTTATCTCATTTGTGTAGATCGGCGATGCCGATTATGCAGGGCTAAGATCGGTCAGGTCTGAAGTATTATTGACTCCTAACACCACAGGTCCAGACGACGTGTACAGGATGGCAGTGACGGAGCACGGAGACACTACAATTCGCTGAAATAAATCAAGATGTGTCCCCATGGCGTGAGCGACAATTGCCCGAATAGGGTCTGCATGGCTAACGGCGACAATTGTTTGCGAAGAATGGCGTTGTACGAGCATGTCAATTGTAGATGCCATCCGGGTCTGCATTGCGAGGAATGACTCTCCGCCCGGAAAGTGAAAACCGCTCGGATATTTTTGGACTTTATCCCAAGCTTTGAGTTTTCTCAGTTCGCTTAGCTTCTTACCGGTCCATTCGCCGACGTCTAGCTCTAGGAGACCTGAGACTTTTTTCACTTTTTGCCCGACCGCTTTAGCAATGGGCGCAGCTGTTTCTCTTGTCCGCTCCAAGGGGCTGGCGTAAACAGCGGCAATAGTGGTACTGCTAATCTTGCCAATCCGCTCTGATACCTCTGTTGCTTGATTTTTTCCTTCTTCGGATAAGTGAACTCCGGGTTTACGTCCGTATAGCTCAATCCCGGTCGTTGGGGTGCGACCGTGCCTAACTAATAAGACGAGAGTTGGTTTTTTTGAAGGTGACACATAGATGACCGTAGCTGGATAAAAGAGGTAATAACACATCGCTGTGCCACTCTTTAAGATATGGACTCCCTAGAGATGCTGTCATCGGACATTGGAAGCTGTCGATTGTGTCCAAGGTTGGTTAAATGGCGAGAAAAAGTAGCGCTTGAGAAAAGAGCTGCTTATAAGGAACATGAATATTGGGGTGCTGGTGTTCCAGGGTTTGGTGATCCCTCGGCCAAAATTTTAGTTGTTGGACTTGCACCCGCCGCTCATGGGGCAAATCGAACTGGACGTGTTTTCACAGGTGATCGGTCAGGAGATTTTTTGTTCGGCTCGCTGTTCAGGACAGGATTTGCCAACCAGCCGTTAGCTGAGTCGCTGGATGACGGTCTTTGCCTTGATAATGCATATGTAACTGCGGCGGTGAGATGTGCTCCTCCGGGTAATAAGCCAACCCCTCTGGAACGTGATAGATGCCAACCTTTTATACTTCGTGAACTCGGGCTACTTCCACAGGTCGAAGTTGTGGTGGCATTAGGGAAGTTTGGTTACCAAGTGATTTGTAATTTAATGAATATCAAACCTGTACCGCAGTTTGGTCATGGAGTTACTGTCCCGATACCGGAGAGCAAGCTGGGTGGGAAAGATTTTGCTGGCGGCCACATAGTTTCTTCGTATCACCCGAGTCAGCAAAATACTTTTACAGGGCGATTAACTGAGCAAATGTTGGATGATGTTTTCATTGCAGCGCGCGAGCTAGCTGGCCTACCCTTGATTTGATTTGGCTAAATGTTTTTTACGTTGGATCTGCACAGATCAGGTTCTAAAACCAGTTTTATTTTCGCTTTGGAACCGGGAGTAGCGCAGGTTTCGACCAAGCAAAATCTGGCCAACGTTTACGTGATTTTTCGCTGAGTTTATGCATCAGCGCAATAGCTCCCGGATCGTCATCCCCCGGTCTGCCGATTAAGGAACCATCTTCGAGCATTTTCATAATTATTTCTCTACCGATAGGGGTTCGAACAATTGTTAATGTCCAGTTGCTGAAGTTCCCGATTCCTCCTGTGGAGATATCGGCGTGTTCGGCCGCAAAATCTGGACAGTGGTTGCAGCCTTCTCTGGTCCAAGCATGACACTCTTTTAAATTAATTTCGTAATAGCCGCCGTCGTGTGTCCATATTTGGAACACACCTTTAATATTCGTTTTTTTGATTGTTCGTCTATCTAGCCCGTATTTTTGCTCAAACAGCTCTTCGAAAATCGCCTCGTCAAAAGATTTGGAGCACAGCAGCCCTATATTGAGCGCGAAGCGGTTACCTACTTTGCCTATTTTACGTGATTTGGCTACGGGTACGATAGAGCTTTGGCAACTCATCCCTACAAGTGCAATTTTTTTGGAGCCAGCTTCAATAGCTTCATCATAGGCGAGTGTGTTGGCTGAGTATGTGTAACGACTACCAGCACCGCGAATCACATCTTCACGGTTATAAGCCACTCCAGGTGACGCAGTCCACTGGCTGCCCTCTCCGTCGCCTACATATGAGGTTAAGGCACTGTCAATATATCCATGTTCGAGAGCCCAAATAAGAATTGCAGAGACTAAGCCCCCATCTTGACCAACTTCATGGATGAAATCATCTGACGCTCTTGTAAGAATAATGTCCTTATAAATTCCTGAGGGTTCATTTTCTTCTCTACTTCGATCGAAAAGAAAATCATCTGCCTCATCTTCCCAGGTTCGAAACCGTGGGCAGGCGCGAGTGCAACTAGTGCAGCCCTTTTGTCCGTGCCCGCAATCCTCTGGACCTAGTTCGTCTTCAATGTGGAAGGGTTTAAATCCTCCCTGCTCATGGTTATAGCCGATTACATCATGAGGGCAGCTAATCACGCATCCAGCGCAGCCGGTGCAAAGTCCTGATGTGATGACTTCATCATGTAGCTCTTTCCACTGGAACGTCCAACGTTCCTTGGATTTGTTTTCCGGAGGAGTTTCAGTAACAGCCATATGTAAAGAATACGCCGATCTACGTGCAGTTGGGCCAACGGTTGGCTACCGATAGCCTAACAAAGCTTCCCGTGTGCCCATTGGTTGCTCTGATAACACTGTTAACCTTTCTTATTTTCCCGAGGATTCATGAACGAAAAAGAGCTCTTAGACTTGGTTTCTGATGCCCGAGTAGCCACCCTGGCAACGATTCGTGCAGATGGAAGAGTGGACTTAGTTCCAATTACTTTCGCGTATGACGAAAGTTTGATTGTTACTGCTATCGACCATAAGAGAAAATCCACTATTGAGTTGAAGCGTCTGGATAATATACGACAGTTTCCAGAAGTAACGCTTCTGGTTGACCACTATGACGACCAGGACTGGGAGCGACTCTGGTGGGTGCGTATCCGTGGCAGAGCTCGCGTATACGAAAGCGGTGCAGAGTATGAGGCTGCATTAGGACTTTTGCAAGCTCGTTATCCACAATATCTTGAGAAGCGACCATTGGGTGCTGCAATAGTTATTGAAAGAACCGAGATTACCGGATGGTCTTCTAAGAAATAAAAAACTGGGTAGAAGTCGCAATCCATGATTCTATTTAGATAATCACGTTTAGGAACTAATTATCTCAGCTGCTTGATCCAGATCAATTTGCAAAATCGTTGATGTGCCGACTGACAATGATTCGCTGAGTCGGAATTTAAGTGGACCAAGACTTGTGTCAAAAAATGTTTCTTGCAATCCAGTTGATAGGCGCACGTTAGTTACTACGGCCGGCACGTTTCCATTTGGGTTAATAGTCGCAGCTTGTGGTGTAATTACTTTTTTTTGGCCTCCAATTTTAACGAAGTTGCTATGACCTAAAAATTTTGCGACGGTTTCAGATCTTGGATCATTGTAAACGTCCAATGGCGAACCTGTCCGCAGCACCTTTGCACTATCCATGACTATTAGTTTGTCGCCTATGGCAAAAGCTTCGTCATGATCGTGTGTAACATGAATGGCGGAAGTCTTAGTGGTTCGAAGTACTTTTGGTAACTCCTGAGCTAGTCGGTCTCTTAATGGTCTATCTAGGGCGCCTAGAGGCTCATCTAGCAATAGTAGGGAAGGGCGGGGTGCTAAAGCTCGAGCTAATGCCACCCGTTGGGCTTCTCCGCCAGAGAGACTGGAGACGTCTCGAGCGTTAAAGCCCTCGAGACCGACGAGCGAAAGCATTTCATCTACAAATCTTTGCCGTGCTTTTCTGTGGATTTTTTTCAGACGTAATCCAAACTCGATATTTTGACTTACATTACGGTGTGGGAAAAGCGTATGGTCTTGAAACATCAAGCCAATATCTCTTTGGTGTGAGGGAAGCTCAGTTGCGTCTACGTCATCAATAAAAAATTGGCCTCTATCAGGTTTTTGAAGACCAGCTATAACTCGAAGTAAAGTGGACTTTCCTGAGCCGCTAGGACCCAAGATAACTGTTATTTCATTTTTGTCGAACTGAGCTGAGAAGTTTTCGACAGCCGGTTTACCGTTGAACTGAACACTAATTTGGTGTAATCGCCACATTAAAAACTCCCTTCTGAGCCAGCTTTGGTCGACTCGATTACCACAACAGTAGTGGCGACAATAAGTGAGAGAATAACTGATAGAGCCATCGCCTGGCCTCGGAGTAAGTCTCCCGGAGTTGAAAGAAGTCGGAACATGGCAATGGGACCGGTTAAAGTTTCTGGTCTCCTTGGGAGGAAGCTTGTTGCGCCAAACTCTCCAATAGACACGGCAAAAGAAAAAGCTGCGCCGACTAGGGCTCCGCGCATTGCTATTGGTAGATCTATCACCCGCCGTATTTGGTGTGGAGCAGCACCTAAAGTAGCTGCGACTTCCCGAATTTTTGGATTTATATGTCTAAGGGCAGGAACCATAGTTCGTATCACAAAGGGGGTGCCGATTAGAGCGTGTGCAATGGGTACGATCCACCATGATGTTCTGAGGTCAAGAGGTGGATGATCAAGAGCAATTAAGATGCCAAATCCAATAGTAACGGCAGAAGTTCCGAGCGGAAGTGTTAAGCCGAGATCAAAAAGGGAGCGTACACCACGTTTGCCATGCACTATTTGCAGAGAAGTAAGGATCCCAATAGCTAGGGCTATGCAAGTAGCAACTGTGGCAAAAACAAGTGAATTAAGAATTGCACTGAGTGCTGTTGCCGGTAGTTGAGGAACACGATAGGCGAGTGCTTGGTAGTGGGAAATTCCATAACCATCGCCGACTGAAAAAGATCGTAGAAAAAGCGTGACTATCGGCCCGCCGAGAAACATCGAGACGAAAGTCCAATTAGTTAAACGAAATTTGAGCGAAAATTGTTCTGAAGAACTATACGAAATTGACTTAGGTGCAGGTTTCCCTCGCTCTAGTCTTGTGCTCACAATTATTAGAAATAGGACAGCTATCAGCTGCAAAAGAGCCAGAGAAGATGCTGCCTGAAAATCGCTTCTTGTTATTGCGTGCCTGTAAATCTCAGTTTCGAGTGTTGCCTTTCGAGGTCCACCGAGGATCAGAATAATTCCAAAGGACGTGAAAGAAAAAAGGTACGTAATAACAGCAGAAGCGTAAATAGCTGGTTTTAACGCAGGGAAAGTAACCTGACAAAAAGCTTGCCATTTATTTGCCCCAAGAAGGCGCGCTTGCTCTTCGACCCGATAATCAAGGCCGCTCCAGAAGGAGCCGACTGTTCTAGCTACAACTGCGTAGTTGAAAAATACGTGAGCAAAAATAATGGCCCAGGATGTGTGGTGAAGGCTGAGAGGTCCGCTATCAATACCGAGCTGTTTGAATAAAGCTTCGAATGCGGCGGCAACCACGATTGTAGGTAGAACAAATGGAACGGTGATAGCAGCCCGAACCCACTTACGGGAACGTTTTTTCATCTTCGAAATGATGGCTGCGCTAGGCAACGCAACTAAGACTGTGATTGCTGTAGAAACCGTTGCTTGCCAAAAAGTAAACCAAATTGCTTTTTGTGATCTTGGTGTTCGCAGAACCTCAGTGACTTGATTGAGATGCTCTTGGGACTGCAATCCGTTCCATAGAATAGCTGCAATCGGATATAGGAAAAAGCAGGAAATGAAAATAATCGGAACTGAAAATAGAACTAGAGTCGTGATTTTTCTTAGGGCTTGAATCACTATCAAGACCTCTGCATGAGAGCCATGACTTTAACCTCAACCTAGCCGAGAACGATTTCTACCCAGCGATCTGTCCACGCGTCTCTGTTGGATTCGATTTCTGCAGGGTCAACCACTAATGGTGACTCTGCAACTTGTGCATGATCGATGAATTCCTGTGGCAGCACAGCACCTTCGATTACTGGGAAAACAAACATGTTCAGAGGAACGTCATTTTGGAAACGTGGACTAAGCATGAAATCAATCAACGATTCTGCTTCTTCTCGGTGCTTAGTCCCTGCTAATATTCCAGCAAATTCTATCTGGCGATAACAGGAATCAAGAAGTACTGCAGTCGGTGCTTGGTCTGTGGGCGGATCAGCATAAAGCACTTCTGCAGGCGGGCTAGAGGCATAAGAAACGACCATCGAACGATCACCGCCGCCAGCTTTAAACTCTCCGTAATAGGCATCTTCCCAACCGCTGGTGACTGCAACTCCATTGTCCCTCAAGTCTTTCCAATACTGTTCCCAGTCTGGAGTCCCAGCGATGGTGGCAAGTAAAAATGCTAGGCCAGGAGATGATGTTTCTGGATTTTGCACGACGAGTTCACTGGCGTATCGAGGCTGCGTCAAGTCAGAGAGCTTGGTGGGTTGATTAGAAAGAAAAGTATCGATCCAATAATTTACGCAGACATCTCCGAAATCTATTGGCGTGAGGTAGTGAAGTTCATCAATTTTGAACTCGTCCAGAACTGCCTCAAGCTGCGGAGATTCATATTGTTCTAAAATGTTTGCTTTTATAGCTCGCTGCATAAACGTGTTGTCAATGCCAAATATGACGTCTCCGATTGGGTTGCCAGCGGTGAGAATCGATTCGGCAACCATAGTCCCAGCGTCGCCACTCATGAGCACTTCAACTCGAATACCAGTTTGCTCTTCGAACTGAACAAATATGTCGTCTGAAACGGCGAATGACCCATGTGTGATCAGGCGTATCGTCTTAGTGGGTGTTGTTGTGTTTGTGGAAGCTTTCTCGGTAGATCCTGATCCTTGCTCACTAGGTAGAGCTTTCTCTGATCCGCATGCGGTTATTAAGACGAGCGAAACAAAAACTGGAGCTATGACTTTACGTAGATGAAACATACTTTCCTCCGCTGGAATTACCCAGATCAGGTTCGTAGGGTCACCAGCGCGTGCAGCTGGTCTCTCAGCCCGGATGACCCGAGCTCCCCGTAAATTTTGCTTTTACTTTGTTTAGATGCCTCAGGTTACCAGAATCGGTTAATAACTTTGCGCCCTCGGACGGACTTGAACCGCCGACACATGGCTTCGGAAGCCACTGCTCTATCCACTGAGCTACGAGGGCATTGGAAAAAATTTATGACGTTAATATCAGAATGTAGCGCATTAAAACGGGGGGCCCGCAATGTGTAGCCGAGTTGGGATATCTGGTCAGTTGTAGAAAGTCTTTGCATAGAGGACCAAAAGCTCAGGTACAGTCGAGGTCTGGATGCCTGATGGTTCTGCGAATCAAGTTTATATTGATCTGATAAAGATGTTTTGTGTTAGAGGAAGTTGTCGGCTGTGTATAGAGATCAGTTAGCTGAGACGCTAAATGTTGCGCTCGTAAGACAGGGACTAGACATTTCGGTCACGGAAATCCATCTTGAGAGACCAGCGAACTTAGAGCATGGGGATTGGTCTTCTAATGTAGCTCTAGCATTCGCAAAAAAACTAGGCCTTAACCCCCGCGAATTAGCTCAACGCATTATTGACGAAGTGAGCCTAGATTTACCCAGTCATGTTGAAGCTATCGAAGTCGCTGGCCCTGGCTTTATCAATTTTCGACTGAAAGATTCATGGCTTCACGAGGTGCTAAGTCTAGTTATTTCTCTAGGCGAACAGGGTTATGCAAGGTCAGATGAAGGAATTGGGAAGTCAGTTAATCTTGAGTTTGTTTCTGCTAACCCGACTGGCCCATTGCATGCCGGTGGCGGGCGGTGGGGGGCATATGGAGATGCGTTAACGCGTCTTTTTAAAAGGCAGGGCTACACGACCTTCACTGAATATTACGTTAATGATCGTGGTGTTCAGACTGAACTCTTCGGAGCCTCATTGGCTGCTAGAAGAGATGGTCTAGCTCCTCCAGAAGACGGATATCAGGGCGAATACGTATCAGAATGGGCAAATGAAATGCCTGAAGATGCTGATCCAGTTGTGTGGGGAAAACAAAGAGCGATGGCAGATGTAAGCCGTTCTCTAGAGTCTATGAACGTGTTGTTTGACATGTGGGCAAGTGAACAGTCGTTAGTCGAATCTGGTGCGATGGATGAGATCATCGAGATGCTTCGAAAAAGTAAGTGGACTGAAGAACGGGATGGCGCAACTTGGCTTCGAACTTCTGAGTTTGGTGATGAAAAAGACCGTGTGTTGATTAAAAGTGATGGGGAACCAACATATTTCCTTCCAGACATCGCATATCACCATTCGAAGTTTTCAAGAGGTGATCATGTAATCGATATTCTTGGGGCTGATCATCACGGATATGTGGCGCGCATGAGTGCAGCAATGCAAATGCTCGGGCACCCTAAAGAGTCTTATGAGGCCATTATTGGTCAAAACGTGACATTGATTAGACATGGAGAAGAAGTCCGTCTGTCTAAACGAACTGGGACCATGGTGGAAGTTCGGGAGCTAGTTGAAGCTGTAGGGCCGGATATGGCCAGATTCGCATACCTGCTTCAATCAATTGATACCCGACAGACAATAGATATAGATGCTCTATCCAAGAAAGCAAACGAAAATCCCGTTTTTTATGTTCAATACGCGCATGCTCGCATAGCAGCAGTTGCTAGAGAGGCAGTTAATCGTGGTGTAGGTCGACAAGATCTAAGTTTGGTCGATACGTCGGTTCTGGTAGAGAAACGTGAGCTTGAACTTCTTCGAGTCATATCGTTACTCCCCGAAGTTTCAGATCTTGCTTTGCGAGAGAGGTCGCCACACAAAGTGTCTACTTGGGTGCGCGAACTTGCGGCCTCGTTTCATGGCTTTTACCACGACTGCCCCATATTACGCTCTGACGTGGCGGCTGAGACCCAACAAGCGCGTCTTTGGCTGGTAGAAGCAGCACGAATTGCGTTAGCCATTGGCCTTGACCTTCTCGGTGTCTCGGCGCCTGAGGAAATGTAAGGAAAACAATGAGTGAAGTTGAGGCTATGGCGGCTAGAAATATTGATCCGACTGCACCAGTTCCGTTTTCTCTGCTACCAGACTCAAGCGAAGTAGATGAAAAAGGGGAGTTGACTATTGGTGGATGCAACATAGCTGAGATTGCGGCGGAGTATGGTACCCCGGTTTTTGTATACGATGAGCAACATCTCAGATCGAGGTGTCGAGAGGCAGTGGCTTCTTTTGGAAGCGAAGTCGCGTACGCTGGTAAAGCTTTTCTTTGTATAGCAATGGCGAAGCTGGTTAGCGAGGAAGGCATGTGTCTTGATGTAGCGAGCGCCGGAGAGTTATACACAGCGATTCGCGCTGGAGTTCCGGGGGAGCGCATCGTGTTCCACGGGAACAATAAATCATTAAAAGAACTTCAGATGGCTCGTGAATATGGAGTTGGTCGCATTGTCGTAGATTCAGCCGATGAGATTGACCGGCTGGAAAACCTTCACCGGGAAGACGGTCGAGTGGTGCGGGTATTACTGCGAGTAACCCCCGGAGTCAGAGCTGAAACACATGAGTTTATTTCGACAGGGCAAGAAGATTCTAAATTTGGTTTTGGAATTAACTCTGGGGCAGCGACTGCTGCAGTGAGTCGAGCTAATTCGTCTAACGCGATCGATCTGGTGGGAATTCACAGTCACATCGGTAGTCAAGTATTCAGAATCGAGAGTTTCGATAAAGCGTTAGTGGTCGTTTCTGATTTTTTTAAAGAATTGGATCTGCCTGAATTATCAATAGGTGGTGGTCTTGGAGTGGCATACGTTGAAGATGACAGTGCTGCTTCAATAAGTGAGTGGGGAGCTCAAACCAAAGACACTTGTGCACGTTTGGGAATAACCGATGCGCGAATTTTGGCTGAACCTGGGCGTTCGATTGCGGCACAGGCAGCAATAACAGTTTATACAATTGGAACCCTTAAATCCCTTCCGGGTATACGCAACTATGCTGCAGTTGACGGTGGGTTTGTAGACAACATTAGACCTGTTCTCTATGGGAGTGAGTACACGAGTTTCGCTCCTCAAAGAGTTCTAGAACCTAGGCCAGACCGTGCTCGGATCGTTGGAAGTCATTGTGAATCAGGCGACATCATTATTCGAGATGCATCACTTCCTCAAGGGCTAAATGTAGGAGACCTAATAGCCACTCCAGTTACTGGGGCCTATGGCCATGGGATGGGGAGCAACTACAACCGAATGGGCAGGCCGCCTGTTGTTTTCGTTAGTAATGGTGAGGCTCGACTTGTAGTGCGTGGAGAGATGCTAGACGACTTACTTCGCTTAGATATTGAATAGCGAAATGCAATCTTCTGCGAACCGAAATCAATTTCACTGGAACTAAATCGATCGCGCCCGGTACCGTAAAGCCCATGTCAAGCAATGACCACTTCACCGTCCGAATAGGAGTTCTAGGCTGTGGAACTGTAGGTAGCGCTTTCATCTCAATTCTCCGCAAAGAAGCAGAGCAAATTTCGACTCGTACCGGTATCAGTTTAGAAATAATCGGCGTAGCTGTGAAGAACGACAGTCTAGCCCGGCCGGTAGAAATTGATAGCGAGATACTTACTTCTGACGCAGCGGCGTTGGTTGCTGATCCAACGGTAGATGTAATTATCGAGACAATAGGGGGGCTTAATCCGGCTCGCCAACTAGTTCTAAATTCGTTGAGAAACGGGAAACCCGTCATAACAGCTAACAAAGAACTGGTCGCCACATACGGAAAAGAGCTGTTTGATGCAGCTGCCGAAGGAAACGTGGATCTAATGTTTGAGGCTGCGGTGGCTGGTGCAATACCACTGATTCGAGTGCTGAATGAGTCGCTAATCGGAGAACGAATAACTCGGGTTATGGGAATCGTGAATGGCACGACTAACTTCATCTTGACGAAGATGACTGAAGATGGTGCTAACTATTCTGAGGTTCTAGCAGAGGCTCAGGCATTGGGGTTTGCCGAAGCCGACCCAACCGCAGATGTTGATGGCCACGATGCGGGAGCAAAAGCTGCGATCATTGCGATGATGGCGTTCGGTGTAAATGCTGCCGTGAGTGATGTTTATCGAGAAGGAATTAGTGATATTTCCGCTGGTGATATAGATGCGGCTAAACAAATGGGGCACGTTATCAAGCTGCTAGCGGTAGTAGAAAGAGACGGAGAGAAAATCGGTATCCGAGTGCATCCAGCGATGATCCCGAATACTCACCCTCTTGCTTCGGTTCGCGATAGCTTCAATGCTGTTTTTGTAGAAGGTGAAGCGGTTGATGAAGTGATGCTTTATGGCCGTGGGGCTGGTGGTAAACCAACCGCGAGTGCAATGCTCGGCGATCTAATAGCTACTGCGCGTAACCTCAAGCAAGGATCTGTGGGAAGCGTTGGACGCCTCTCTTCGCTGCCAATTAGCTCGATTGAAGAGATGATTAGTGCTTATTATTTGCAGCTAGATGTGAACGATGCTCCAGGTGTGCTCGCCTTAGTAGCGGGAATCTTCGGTGAAAATGGCGTTTCTATTCGCTCGATGGATCAAGAAGGTAAAGAGTCAACTGCACATTTAGTTTTTATAACGCATAAGGCTCGTGAAGCTGATATGCAGAAGACAATCTCAGAGCTTCGCGAACTTAAAGAAGTGCGTGATATTGGTGCGTTGATTCGTGTCGTAGGAGACTGAGATTTCGATGAGATATGAAAGTACACGAGGGGGCGCACCGATTCTTGAGTTTAGTGATGTTCTTCTAGAGGGTTTGGCGTCTGATGGTGGTCTGTATGTCCCCAAACAATGGCCATTGATTACCAAAACTGAACTAAGATCTCTTGCTAATGTTCCCTATGCCGAAGTTGCACAAAGGGTTTTAGCTCCCCTGGTCGGTCCCTCTATCAGTTTCGAGACGCTTGGTGACTTGACTCACCGAGCGTACGCTAATTTTCGACATGATGAGGTTGCACCGGTAGTCGAACTTGGGGAATTTTTCTTAGTTGAGCTGCACTGGGGGCCGACGTTTTCGTTTAAAGATATAGCCCTACAACTCTTAGGCCAGCTTTTTGAATACGAATTGGAACGACGCGACAAGAAAATCACAATCGTCGGTGCCACATCCGGTGATACCGGCAGTGCCGCTATCGAGGCTTGTAAAGACCGGGCGGGCATAGAGCTTGTGATGCTACACCCGAAAGGTCGCGTCTCTGAGATTCAACGGCTTCAGATGACAACGGTCGAGAGCCTGAATATTCACAATATTGCGATTGATGGTACTTTTGATGATTGCCAAGATTTGGTAAAGGCGATGTTCGCGCAGGAAAAATTTCGATCAGAAATGTCACTTGCCGCTGTTAATAGCATCAATTGGGCACGAGTGGCGGCTCAGAGTGTTTATTACGTAACGACTGCATTGAAACTTGGCGCTCCTGATAGGAAAGTTTCTTTTTGCGTTCCGACCGGGAACTTCGGGAATGTTATGGCTGGTTATATGGCATCTCAGATGGGAGTGCCCATAGAACGACTGGTAGTTGCTAGCAATCACAACGATATTCTGTCGCGCACTTATGAAACGGGAACTATGAGCATGGAGCCGGTGCGACCATCGCTGAGTCCTGCTATGGACATTCAAGTATCGAGCAATTTCGAACGCTTGTTGTTTGATTTAAGCGAGCGAAAAGGTCGTGAGTTGGCTGAGCAGTTTAAGGAATTTCGACGCAGTGGTAACTGGGTCCTGAATTCAGAGGTCCTTAAGACTTTGCGAACTAAGTTCATAGCCGACAAGGCATCAGACGAACAAGTGCTTTCTACGATAAGGCAGGTTCATCAAAAAACTGGCGTGCTGGTAGATCCGCATACTGCTGTAGGCATCTCTGTAGCTGAAAGACAACCACCGAGCTCTTCTGCTATGGCTATTATGTCGACTGCCCACCCCGCGAAGTTTCCGGACGCCGTAACTGAAGCTACTGGAAGTGCCTTTAATTTGCCTCCAGAGCTCTCGTCGTTGTCGAGTTTGGACGAGAGGTGCGACTTTCTCCCCAATAATTTGAATCTAGTCATGGACCGTGTGAGGGAAGTAACCAAGTAAACCTTCCGATACAGATTGTTAGGAAGGCGTTAAGGCGTATACCCTATGAATAGCCCGTTGCCCGTGGAGCTTCCACTAACCCGGCAACCTTTTACCTCAGACTTTCGTTCGTTGTGAAAAGAGAGGGCTATGCACATTTTTCGCGTCAGATGAAGCTGCTGAACTGCGCCCGATATTACGAGGTAGATATGAGTGACTCTCCGGAGAGACAACTACTTGAGTCGAAATCGCGAGATGAACTAGTTGCTATTGCAAATGCGACTGGCGTTGATATTCCAGCTCGTGCTCGAAAGGCTGCAATTGTTGAGGCTCTGTTAAGCACTAATGGGAAAGCTAAAAATAGTGCGGCTTCACCGAGCGCTTCCTCAAAGCAGCCGGATTCACCTCGTTCCAATGTCCCAAATCAGGCGAAAGTGCGCCGAGTGCGTATCGCGGCGGAGGAGGGAGTTAGCGATAATCCCGGTCCTGGAGTGGCAGTTACGGACTCGCCAAAAAGTTCTGATAAAAGAGATCGAAAAAAACTTCAATCTGATGAGACAGGGGAAAGCAAATCAGATTCAGCTGAAGCTGATTCTGGAAGCGAAGACAATAAAATCGAGAGCGGTGAGTTCGGCCAGGCCGATGCAGGTAATCGTCGGCGCCGGCGTCGAGGTCGAGAACGCGAACGAGATGAGCAATGGCAGGGTGAACCGGTCGAGTGCGAAGGCATTCTTGACCTGCGTGACGAAGGCTACGGGTTTATGAGAACTCGTGGAGCTCTCCCTTCAAACGATGATGTGTATGTAGCGGCGAAGCAAGTTCGGATGCACGGGCTGCGTAAAGGAGACATTCTTAAAGGTGCTAGTCGGCCCGCTGCTCGGAATGAAAAAAATCCGGCCTTGTTGCGTTTAGACCAGATTAATGGGTCGGCACCTGAAGAGCTCGTTGAACGACCGTTATTCGAGGAGCTGACAGCTGTTCACCCTTCTCAGTTATTGAATCTTGAAGTAAAGGGTGCGAAAAATGTTACGGCTCGTCTTATCGACTTGGTGGCTCCCATCGGGAAGGGTCAAAGAGGGCTAGTTATTTCTCCCCCTGATTGCGGTAAAACCTCAACAATTAAAGAACTAGCGATTGCGATAGAGGCGAATCATCCTGAAATTTGTTTAGTTGTGTTGCTCATAGATGAGCGACCTGAGGAGATAACTGAAATTTCCAACCTTTTGAAAGCTGACGTAATGGCCTCAGCGTTTGATCGCCCCGCTGAAGAACACGTTCAGGTTGCTGAACTTACTCTTGAACGAGCGAAAAGAATGGTCGAGTCAGGTACAGACGTGGTCTTGCTCGTAGATGGTTTAAGTAGATTGGCTCGCGCTTACAACCTATCTGCCCCGGGAAATGGACGAATATTAGTTGAAGGAGTTGACGCTGCCGCTCTTTACCCGCCGAAACGCTTTTTTGGTGCGGCTAGGGCTCTCAGCGAAGGGGGATCTTTAACGATCGTTGCAACCGTCGCTAAAGATACTGGTTGGCGTCTTGACGAGTTAATACTTGAGGCGTTGCAAGGAACCGCTAATACTGAGATATTTTTAGACCGAAAGTCGGCAGACCGACGTCTTTATCCTTCGATTGACGTGGCATCATGTCGGACTCGAAAACTTGATGAGTTGGCCGGCGAGGCTAGAGCTCAGCAAGGTCGAGATTTAGCTGATTTGTTGATTCAAATTGATGCGACTCCAGAGACATCGAAGAGAAATGCTCTCGAGTTCTTGCTTGCCGATTTACCGAAAACAAAAAGTAACAAGGATTTTTTTAGTTCAAATAAGAATACAAAAAGTTGATTGTGGACGGCATCATGTTCTTGAGTCAAAAAAATTTCCAAATAACTGCCCTCAACAATGTGCGGTTTAGCCTCAAAGACGGCAGAATAGACGAGTTATGAAAAGTGACATTCACCCACATTACCGACCAGTTGTATTTCGAGACGCAGGCGCTGATTTTTCGTTTATTACGCAGTCAACTGTAGAGACCAACGACACAGTTCTTTGGGAAGACGGAATTGAGTATCCTTCGGTAACTGTCGAGCTTTCGAGCGCAAGCCACCCTTTCTACACTGGCACCATGAAGATTATCGACACTGCTGGCCGTGTTGAGCGATTTGAGCGGAGATACGGTCGTCGTCGTAAAGACGAAGTGTCAGATACCCAGGCGGAATCTTAGGCTTAACAGGTGGCGCTCGATACTGACCGCCGTCGTCAGCTACACGCTCTGAAATTAAAATCTTTAGCAGAGACATATCTCGGAATTTCTCTATCTGATCTGAATGGTACCGAAGATGGTGCCATCGGCATCAAAAGAGATGATAACTGTGTGACAGCGGTTATTTTAGCTGAAGAAAGATGCAGCAGAGCGGTCGGAGTAGCCATGGCTGCGGCTACGCAAGCCAAAGCTGACGTCATACACATCTTTGCCAAAGAAGAAGCAAGTAGTTTGGCAAGTGCTGCTGAGCTGTTTCGTACCTCTCCAACGGTGTGGGAACTGAATGACCGAGTAGCCACGGTAGCTGTTGCCAGTGATCCAACATCAAAAGAATCTACAGATGTAGATCCAGAGCTTATAGCTGTTCTCGAAGCCGCAGACCTAGATGTGGTTTATGAGCATGGAATAGTGGCTGGTGAAATCCGTGGATTAGAAGTTGCCAGAATTGAAAGTGATGGTGAAGAGCAAAGAATTGCAGTTGGGGTTGGTGCGCACGATCGCGAAGCGTTTGCTCTGTTGCACGGTGGCATGCCGAGTGGAGAAGCACTTCTGCGGGTAACCGAGACTGTGCGGTTTCATCGTCGCGCTGGAGCGGAACCACATCCGCTGAATCGTCTTAATGCTGAGCGCTGGTTGAGGTCTCAGCTGATAGGGAGCCCTCAAAAAATAGGGGCTACTGTTCTATCGTCAGCTTCTCCCCCAACTGCGCGTCGAAGCTTGAAAGAGACGATACCGGCGGTTGCATATGGGAGAATGGCCGAAGGCAACCAAGTAGTTGTTGTTTGTACAATAGGTATTGATCTTAACTTGATTGCTTTTGGCGCTCAGGCGCGAATGTACACTGATCCCGAAGCCCAATTAATTTTTGTAGTTCCAGAAAGAGATGCTCATCCGCTGCTCAAAGCAATGGTGGAGAAACTCATGGTACCCGCTGAATTAATTGCAATAGATGACGATTGGCGTGATTGGAAGTCTTCTGGCTCGCTAGCCTGAGCTAGTGCTTGAGCGTCTAAAGCAGATCGAAGAAGAACTAGCCCATGTCGAGTCGCAGCTTGGCGACGTCGCTATTACATCAGATCGGCAGCGATTTATCGAGGCTGGCAGGCGCCACGCTCAACTCTCTGAAATGGTGAAGACAGGGCGCGATTGGCGTATGGCCTTTGAAGATGCAGCTACAGCTCGGGAGTTATTAGAAGAGGTTTCGAACGACGAGGCAACCGAGCTGCGTGACATGGAAGCGGCTGCGTTAGCACAAGCCGAGATCTTGGAAGAACGCTTTAAGTTGCTATTACTACCTCGAGACCCAAATGACGCTAAAAACGTAATCGTTGAGATTCGAGGTGCTGAAGGGGGCGAAGAGGCAAATATATGGGCCCGAGATCTTTATGAAATGTATCGATCTTACATTTCATCGAAAGGTTGGGCGCTAGAGGTTTTGGGAAGTCATTCGAGTGATACGGGCGGGCTTACCGATATTGCTTTTCTAGTTAAGGGTGACGCCGCTTGGAGTCATCTTAAACACGAAGGTGGGCCGCACAGAGTTCAGCGGATACCTGCGACGGAGTCCCAAGGCAGAATCCATACTTCATCAGCGACAGTAACGGTTATGCCAGAAGCTGAAGAGGTAGAAGTCGAGATTGATCCTAATGATTTACGCATAGACATTTATCGGTCCTCTGGTCCCGGTGGCCAGTCCGTGAATACAACAGACTCCGCGGTCAGAGTTACACATGTTCCCAGCGGCTTGGTGGTTTCGATGCAAGATGAGAAAAGTCAGTTGCAGAATAAAGCTAAGGCGCTGCGGGTGTTGCGCTCCCGTCTTCTCAAATTGCGTCAAGACGAACATGCGTCCTCACAAGCAGCTCAAAAACGCGATCAGGTAAAAGGTGGTGGTAGAGCAGATAAAATTAGGACATACAACTTTAAGGAAAGCCGCGTCACAGACCACCGAATCGGATTGACTCTATATAAGTTAGATCGTGTGTTAGCTGGCGAACTCGAAGACGTCGTTGTCCCATTAATGTTAAACGAGCGCCAAGAGCAACTTGAATCTGAGCAGTTCTAACATAGTGACTGATATGGGTTTGGAAGATTCTGAGGCAATTACGGCCAGGCAACTTTTTCAGGAGTTAGTCCATAAATTAAGAAAACAGAAAATCAAAGACGCCGAGATAAGCGCTCGCTGGATAGTTGAAGAAGCTGTTGGTTTGAGCGGCGTAGACTTTTTTACAAAGCAAGACGAAAAATTAACTGTTCGAATGGTTGCTGCGGCTGATTCCATGTCGGAACGACGTATTAAGGGCGAGCCTTTGCAATACGTTATTGGCCATTGGGGGTTTCGCGAATTAGATCTTGCTGTTGATCAACGAGCGTTAATCCCTCGACCAGAAACTGAGTCTTTAGTCGAACAAGGAATTCAGTACCTGAACTCACTGACTATTTCTAATGGGAAAGCCCTTAAAGTCGTCGAACTCGGAACCGGTAGCGGAGCGATCGCTCTTTCGATTGCAAAAGAAGTTCCTGAAAGCATGGTTCACGCAACAGATGTTTCCGGCGAGGCCCTTTCGCTCGCTCGCTCTAATTTGGCTGGCTTAGGGCGAGCGGCTTCAAGCGTGAGCCTCTATCAAGGAAGTTGGTTTGATCCGTTACCCGATGCACTTCGAGGGGATCTAGAACTAGTGATTTCAAATCCACCTTATGTGTCGGAGAGTGATGAACTTCCTGCGGTTGTGAAGGACTGGGAGCCCGGGTTGGCACTATTTGCGGCGGCAAATGGTTTTGCTCATTTACTTCATATAGCTGTTGAAGCACGCTCGTGGCTTAAACCGAATGGAATGCTTCTGCTCGAATGTGCTGAAGCTCAATGTTCTAAATTGAAGTCGTTGCTAATTAGTCGTGGCTACGAAAAAGTAACGATAGGTCTTGACTTGGCCGGTCGTAAGCGCATGGTTAGTGGTTGTCGACCTGCAAACGACATACCGGATGAAGACTTCTTTGGCGCAGTGGGCGCTCTGAAAAGCGGAAAATTTGTGGTAACGATAACGGATACTGTGCCGGGCATCTTAGCCAAGTATTCTGATTCCGATGCCGTCATCAGCACGTATGTCGCAAAGGGCAGACCATTAGACCAGCCGATGCCAATTTTGGTATCTTGTATTGAACAAGCTCTTCAATTAGTCGAGTTTTCAGAAGAGGCTGCGGCCTTGGCTGAAGAGCATTGGCCCGGACCGCTGACATTAGTCGCTAATCGGTTGCATGGGCCGGATCCAGTCCACAAGGGAAACACCCTCGGAGTGAGGGTCCCAGATCTCGGGTGGTTGAGGCTTCTAATCGATGAGGTCGGCCCAGTAACTGGTTCGAGCGCCAATGTGCACGAGCTACTCCCTGAAAATTCTTCCGGAAAAGCGGCAGCGAGCTTGCATTTAACTCCCGGGTACATAGTTTCAGGAAACTCTGAAACAGATGTAGCGTCGACTGTCTTGGACGTCACAGAATCCGAACCAAGGGTCTTGAGGCTAGGCGCTGTTGATATCTCTGATCAGAAAATTTGAAGCAACTGACAAATGAGTTAGAGATCACTAATTCGCCGTGCAAAGATATGTCCAAATTAATGCTTATGAGTTGAAGGGAATTGTCTTGACTGGTGTCGCTATCGGATCAGATCATGCTGGCTATAGTTTGAAATGTGTTATCTTGGCTCACCTTCAAGAAGTGGGTAATGAGTTAAAAGATTTCGGAACTTTCAGCGATGATCGAGTCGACTATCCGGATTATGGAGCGCTTGTTGGGAGAGCTGTCGCCAATGGAGAGTTTTCAAGTGGCATAGTCGTCTGTGGAAGTGGGATAGGAATAGTTATGGCTGCTGGGAAAATCCCCGGCATAAGAGCTGCCACTATTCACGACGTTACTTCGGCTCGTTTAGCCCGAGAACATAATGACGCAAATGTCATCGGGTTGGGAGCGCGTTTGGTCGGAGAGCAAATAGCTTTGGATGCTGTCGATGCATACTTAGGTGCGGTTTTCTTGGGTGGCCGTCACGCCGATCGCGTAAAAAAACTAAATCTATTAGATTAGTAATGGTAATTAGTGTGAGTCAGTGCACAATTTAAGGCATGCTCTCTATCTCCCCGAAATCTTCAATGAAAGATTTTTAAATGATGTCTTCGAGTAATGAGATTTGGACCGCTCCAGCTGATACTGAAGTGCAAGAGCTGATAGAAGCTGAAAGGTATAGACAAGGATCTAGTCTGCAGCTCATTGCTTCCGAGAACTTCGCGTCACCTGCTGTTATGGCCGCTGCGGGAAGCCCTTTCACTAATAAATACAGTGAGGGTTACCCAAGCCGTCGTTATTACGGCGGCAATGTTCATGTTGACAAAGTAGAGCAACTCGCCATCGACAGGGTGAAAAGCTTATTTGGTTCGGAGCATGCAAATGTCCAGCCTCACTCTGGCTCGTCGGCGAACGCCGCAGTCTACATGGCTCTATTAGATATCGGCGAAACTGTCTTGGGTATGAGCCTTGATCACGGCGGGCATCTAACTCATGGGTCAGGTGTAAACTTCAGCGGTAAACTTTACAACTTCATCTCCTATGGCTTAACCGAAGGCGATGAAAGAATAGATTATGCAGAGATGCAAAGAATCGCTCGTGAGCATCGACCAAAACTTATCGTCGCGGGTGCTACTGCCTACTCTAGAAAAATTGATCCTGAGCCTTTTCGTGACATTTGTGATGAAATTGGTGCTTACTTTATGTTCGACGCTGCTCACATAGCTGGTTTGATCGCAGGAGGCCAACACCCCAACCCTGTTCCGTTTGCTGACGTAGTTACGTTTACCACTCATAAGACATTGCGAGGAGCGCGGGGGGGTTGCATCCTATCAACGAGTGACTTGGCTAAAAAAATCGATTCTGCTGTCTTTCCTGGCACTCAAGGTGGCCCCTTAGAGCACGCGATCGCTGCTAAAGCTGTCGGGTTCCATGAGGCGCTAGACCCAGCGTTTAAGACCTACACAAAGCGTATAGTTGAAAATGCGAATGTATTGGCATCGGAGCTAACTGAATGTGGATTTCGGCTTGTGTCAGGTGGAACTGATAACCACCTGTTGCTGGTAGATCTTCGGACATTTGACGCTGACTTGACAGGTAAAGCAGCGCAAGAGACTTTAGATTTCGGAGGGGTCACACTTAATCGAAACAGTATCCCAAATGATTCGAGGTCTCCATTTATAACTAGTGGCATTCGTATGGGAACTGCATCAGTTACGACTCAAGGGATGGGTCCAGATGAAATGGTGATGATTGCAAATATGATCGCCCGTATTTTACGAGCTAAATCAGATGAGGAAAAAATTAGAAATGTTCGATCTGAAATAGAAGAGTTATGTGCATCATTCCCGCCCTACCCAGAATAAGAACATTGAGAATTTTCACTAAACCATTTAGGAACCGATTCAGGTTATAGAGTCAGGGATTTGAGCATTTTGTAAAATGATTAAGGCTTGCGTTGAGCGTGGATTGCCTATCTGTAGCTAAGCTAAGTATCAGGAGGACTTAGTGAATCGGTTGCTAGAGCACGCTGGGATTCTCCTCATAGCTGCGGTCGTTACTTACTTATTTACTTTTGTAGTGCGGCGTTTAGGGCCAAAGTTTGGTGCTGTCGTTGAGCCTAATGAGAGGCGAGTACACGAAAGCGCTACCACTACTGGCGGCGGTGCGGCGATGTTTCTAGGCTTGGTAGTAGCGTTAGCTTCGGCTAGCCGGCTGGGTGGTTTCAGAGAGGTTTTCGCCGGTTCTTCGGAGGCGTTAGCAATCCTTATCGCAGCGAGCGTTATGTTCGGAATAGGCGCTATAGATGACTTACGAGAACTTTCTGCGCCGGCGAAAGTAGCGGGCCAGGTGCTTGCAGCAAGCTTGTTGGCGATTCTTGGCGTCACACTTTTTTACTTTCGTATTCCTTTTGGTCAGCTAGTCGTGCTCTCGGCAGACTGGGCTACTCTGGTCACGGTTCTCTTGGTCGTCGTAGTCGCAAATGCCGTTAATCTGATTGATGGGTTGGATGGGTTAGCTGCAGGCACGGTAGCAATCGCTGCTGGCGCTTTTTACGTGTATAGCGGTGAGTTGCAGCGAGCGGGGCTCATAGATGAATCAAATATTGGCCCACTTGTGGCTTTAGTTACATTGGGAATTTGCTTAGGGTTTTTACCGCATAACTTTCATCCCGCAAGAATATTCATGGGAGATGGCGGCGCATTGTTGCTCGGCCTTCTTATGGCCTCTGCCACTATGACAGTCGGTGGTCGCGTTGCAGATCAGTTCACCGGACAGGTCTATTTTTTCTTTGCGCCGATTGTGATTCCGTTCTTAATTCTCGGTGTTCCACTGGTAGATGTGGCACTTGCCGTAATCCGGCGTGCTTATAGACGAGAAGGTATTGCTACGGCGGATAAAGACCACCTGCATCATCGTTTATTGCGAATGGGGCATGGGCATCGAAGAACCGTTGCCTTACTATGGGCTTGGACAGCTTTACTATCTTGCGTAGCTCTGGCACCTACCCTTACAGGAAACGGAGATGCTCTTTTGCCCTTTGGACTTCTGGGCGTCGCATTTTTGTTGTTTCTTTTGCTGCGCCCTCGGTTTAAAGCCGAGGAAGGTATTGGCACTGCATAGAGTCCCATAGCTAGTCAGATTTCTAAATTCGGTGAAACTATGCCGATTTGAAACTTAAGCGGTATGTCGGAAGCCTCCGATGTTGGCAAAGTGCCGTTGAACAGCTGCTTGACATGTCGGCGTAATACGCACACCTCTCACAATGACAGTTTTGAACTCATTCCTCAGCCTTAGAATTGCGCTAAGCCCATAAAGAGTTTGGCTTACTTGCACGGCAAGATAGTTACTAATAAGTTACAGATGTTGTTCGTATTGCACGTTGATTATTTTGGAGACTATCGAAAGTATGCGAAACCCAGTTATGCGAAAGCAGACCAAAGGCATTGGCAACGATGATGGCTTCTCCAAGGCTGTTGAAATAGTCGTAACGCCGGGCATTTTTGCCGCTTTCGGGTGGCTGGTGGATAAATCTTTCGGTAGTGGACCGTGGCTGGCTTTTTCTTTTGGACTAGTTGCCTTTTTGACAAAAATCACAGCAGAGTGGTGTCGTTACTCGGGCCGTATGGCGAATATTGAGGCGGACATGAGAAGCGAGCGTGACTCTACAAAAATTGATTTATTGGCTCCGGAAGAAATTTATGACGCTTTACCAACAGGCGTAACCCTTAATGCTGAGATACATCAGGATGAGAATGGGTCAGGCGGTGAGGCAAGGTGATAGCTAGTAATAAAAATCTCGCTGAACTTAAAAGTTCTGAACCCGAACGTCTCATAGTTGCAGACTTAGTCAGGCGCGGACTGAAGGTTGCTCCCATTTGGATACTTTTAGCAGGATTAATTTGGGGCTTTGCTGGAGCAGCCTCAGCAACGTATGGTTTGGCTCTAGTTCTCGCTAATTTTGTTATGGCTGCTGCGTTTTTGACGTGGGCTGGACGGATCTCACCGGCCGTTTTAATGGCTGCGGCTCTCGGTGGTTTTATATTTCGTTTAATTATTCTTACGATTGCTGTTGTAGCGGTGAGAAATTTGAGTATGTTCTTACCTGTTCCTCTTGGAATTACTATAATTGTTTCGCATCTTGGGTTACTGACCTGGGAGACGCGTTATGTTTCTCTATCGTTAGCGCACCCGGGACTAGTCCCAGATGCGTCGAAGCGGATGAAAGGCCAGGAGAAGAAGTGAAATTGCAGGCAATGGGGCTTCATTTCCCAGACATCGAACATTTGTTGAACTGGCCTGGAGTACTTTTTGAGGGCAGTAAGTATTTCGAGCTTAATAAGGTTGGAATTATTTACCTCTGGGCGATGATTGCTCCGGTAATTATTTTCACCTTGGCTATAAGAAAAAGCAAGTTAGTCCCAACCGGGGTGCAGACGATTGCTGAGTCTTCGGTTGATTTCGTTCGCGAAAACGTTGTGATGCAAACAATAGGACCGGACGGCATGAAGTTCATGCCGTTCCTAATGTCCCTTTTCTTCTTCATTTTCTTTTCCAACATCACGGAAGTCATTCCATTTATCCAGCTTCCAGGTAATGCACGAATGGCCGCACCTGCGATGCTGGCTTTGGTTGTCTGGGTTGTGTTCAACGCTGTTGGAATCAAAAGCCAAGGATTCTTCAAGTATTTCAAAAACACTATTATCCCTCCCGGAGTACCTGGGGCCTTGCTGCCTTTAGTGGCAGTTATAGAGTTTGTTTCGACATTTTTTGTTCGGCCATTTTCCCTCGCCGTTCGATTGTTCGCCAATATGTTGGCAGGACACCTACTTCTTGTGACCTTCGCAGTGTTAAGTGCGGCTCTATGGGACACAAGTCCTTTAATATCAATTGTTTGGGCACCGTTCGTTGTGCTGATCGGTTTAACAGGGTTTGAAGTCCTTGTTGCCTTTCTTCAAGCATTCATTTTTACAATTCTGACTGCCGTGTATATCGGCGGCGCCTTACATCCAGAGCATTAGTTCCGATTCAAACAAACAGGAGAGACGAGTGATTGATTTGCTCGCAGCAGCAGACGTTATAGCCGATAAGCCTGACCAGGTATTGGTCGGTCTCAAAGCTGTAGGTGCCGGTTTAGGCTATGGCCTTGCAGCTATTGGACCAGGGGTAGGCATTGGCCTTGTAGTCGGTAACGCGATTACCGCCATGGCTCGACAGCCCGAATCTGCGGGCATGGTTAGAACAACCATGTTCTTAGGCATAGCCTTCACCGAGGCCCTTGCGCTTATTGGATTCGTGGTGTTCATCCTTCTCAACTTCGCTTAGGAGGACATATGAACTCATTCACAATGATGCTGGCAGCATCTGAGGGCGGGGCTCCGCCTAATCCGATCATTCCTGAAATAACTGAAGTGATTTGGGGGAGTCTATCTTTCCTCATTTTGTTTATAGTTATGGCCAAGTACGCTTATCCTGCCATCAAAAAAACGATGGAAGCCCGTACGGCAAAAATTCAAAATGATCTAGATGCGGCTGACGCCGCTCGGAGCGACGCAGAGGCCCTGCGTGGCGAATATGATTCAAAAATTGCAGAAGCTCAGGCTGAGGCATCGCGAATTATTGAAGCTGCACGAGGGGAAGCTGAGCAAGTACGACAAGAGCGCCTAGCAGCTATAGAGCCTGAAATAGCTGATCGTAAGGCACAAGCGGACAGTGATATTGAAGCGGCGAAGGCTAGAGCATTAACGGATGTTCGCGCTCAAGTTACAAGTCTCGCTGTGGGCGCAGCAGAAAAAGTTGTCCAGTCAAGCCTTGACGAAA
>Ga0315322_10000238_pt1 | contig 39200 bp, 30 predicted proteins | sample M110021515metaG_FD_203461 | JGI IMG/M metagenome (GOLD analysis project Ga0315322, IMG submission 203461) | Ammonia-oxidizing marine archaeal communities from Monterey Bay, California, United States - M1 100m 21515 | ecosystem: Environmental > Aquatic > Marine > Intertidal zone | place: USA... | reverse complement strand
AGTTACAAGGTGAAATGGTTGTGAGAGTTGAAGAGGAAGAAGAAGAGGAAGAAGAGGAAGAAGAGGAAGAAGAGGAAGAAGAAGAGGAAGAAGAGGAAGAAGAGGAAGAGGAATAATATGAGAAGAGGAACGTAAGACTACGTTCCTCTGATAGCGCCTAATTACTATTTAGACCTCATTCTCTCTAAATTATTTCCTATTAATAACTACCAAAGGAATTTCCAAAGTTTCAGTCAATGTAAATTGACTACTCAGTCTAATGATTTATATCAATTTGCATACGAATAATTAAATTCTCTGTGCACGGGACAAATTCAAGTCCCCGTCCCTAATATAATCTCTACTCAAAAATTCGGTAAAAATAGATGTTGCATTATTTCCCTGAAAATAATATTAACTATGCTCATAAGAAACGAGATTATGTGATCGCTGCATTTACTTTTATTTGTGTTGCAATAAGTTTAAACATTGACGCAAGTGGAAGCCTACAAAACCAGAATTTTATGGGTGTTATTGCCTGGATTTTCTTAATAGGACTACTGGTTGGTGAAAATAAAGATGTGCGAACGCAGGTTGTAATAGCAGTTGCTTTTGCAACAGTTGGTGAACATTTTGCTTCTATTTATATGGGTGGGTACATATATAGATTTGATAATGTGCCGGCTTATGTCCCACCTGGGCATGGCATGGTCTATCTAACCGCTATTGCGCTTGCCCGCTCTGGATTCTTCTTGAAATATGCAAGGGAAATTGCTGTATTTGTAGTGCTAGCCTGTGGCATATGGTCAATTTGGGGAATTAGTGGAATTCCTGAGCAGGGAGATGCCGTGGGGGCAATACTATTCTGTGTTTTTCTGATTTATCTATTTAAAGGTCGGTCACCGCTAGTTTATCTTGGTGCTTTTTTTATCACTACCTGGCTAGAATTAATTGGCACAGCAGCTGGGACCTGGAGATGGGTTGAATTAGAACCTATTTTTGGGCTGCCACAAGGAAACCCTCCAAGCGGTGTTGCTGCCTGGTATTGTTTGGTTGATGCAGTTGCAATTGGCGGTGCTCCCCTATTATTAAAGTGGATTCAGAAAAGTAACAAATGGATTACAAAAAAAGCTAGCAAGGGAGTTCCTCAGGAAACAACGGAAAATGAATAAATGTGTAATGGTACAAAATAGAATATGAATAGCATCCTTATTAATGGCTTATCCTCGGCAAAGCATTGTAAACTGTTGAAGAGTAATATAAATGACATTTGAACGACTAGGCCTATCTTCAGAGATTCTTCGTGCAATCGAGGATCAGGGCTACACAGATCCTACGCCTATCCAGGCTCAAGCGATTCCATCAATACTTGATGGAAAAGATATTATGGGTGGAGCACAAACAGGAACAGGAAAGACTGCAAGTTTCACTCTACCAATGCTGCACCGGTTACAGCCCTATGCAAGCAAAAGTGTATCACCTGCCAGACACCCAATACGCTGCTTGATTCTGGTTCCTACTCGTGAGCTAGCAGCTCAGGTATTTAAGAGCGTCCAGACGTATGGGAAATATTTGCCGCTCAAATGTACTGTAGTTTATGGTGGCGTCAGCATGGACCCACAAATCAAGGACCTACGTGCCGGAGTAGAAATTTTAGTAGCAACTCCAGGAAGATTGCTCGATCATATACAGCAAAAAACAATGCGACTTTCTCAGGTGGAAATTTTGGTACTGGATGAAGCTGACAGAATGCTAGATATGGGCTTCTTACCAGATATAAAACGTATCCTTGCATTGATGCCGGAGAAACGACAGAGTTTAATGTTCTCCGCAACCTTCTCCGAGGAAATCAAGAAACTTGCTAATAATATACTAGTACAACCCATATTAATTGAGGCAGCAAGACGTAACTCCGTATCTAATCTAGTGACACATGTCGTACACCCTGTCGATCGAGAACGTAAACGAGAACTGCTATCTCATCTAATAAAATCTAAGAATCTACAACAGGTACTGGTATTTGTGCGAACAAAACATGGTGCAAATAACCTTGCCAAACAATTAGAAAGAGATGGAGTTTCTTCCACAGCTATTCATGGGGACAAAAGCCAACCTCAGCGCACTCAGGCTTTAGAAGAATTTAAAAAAGGGGAAGTAAGAGTTTTAGTTGCTACTGATGTTGCAGCACGTGGGCTTGATATAGAAGACTTACCACATGTAACAAACTATGAGTTACCAAATACACCGGAAGATTACATTCATCGTATAGGTAGGACTGGTCGTGCCGGCACAAAAGGATGGGCAACCTCACTAGTATGTGATGATGAGCACGAATTACTTGAAGGTATCGAAAAGCTTATAAAAGTTAAACTCACAAAAGAAATAATTTCTGGATTTGGACCTGTAGCAGAAAATGATTCAGTAAAACCCACAAACAAACCTAGTGAAAAAGAGCGCCGTAGCCACAATAAAGAAGAAGTGAGAGATGCTCATACAAATAATAAAAAGAATTTGGAATTTGATTCTAAGAAGAGAACTTCTTCTAAAGAACCACAGGACCCGTTATTCAGCCAACCTTATGTTCCCACCACAAAGACTAACCCAACAAAGAGCAAATCAGAACCCGTGACTACAGCCGTAGCATCACTATCTTTAGTTAAAAATAAACCTGATTCTCATCCTAAGAATCAACGGAAAGAAAAACCCATACCCGCATTATTTCTGCCTATTTCTGCAAATAGCCCCAAGCAAAATAAATAAACCCTTATTCTCGAATAAAATTGCTATCCATCCTCTGTACTGTGTTGTAACCAACAGGCAGGAAAGGAGTCTTTTTTAAATTATGAGAAGCATACTGGTCAATCAAAAAATAAAGCCCTAACTCCTAGAGAGAACTATAAGGACCAAACTTCAATTGAAAAGGAGATGCGATGTTATTAAACAGATATTAATTACTTTTCTTTATGCTTAAAGCTTTCAAGTATTAAAAGCAATGCCCCTACACATATTGCCGAATCAGCTACATTGAATGCTGGCCAATGGTAGCCACCATAATGAAAATCTAGAAAATCAACTACGTAACCAAGGGCTATTCGGTCCCATAAATTTCCTAGAGCACCACCTAATATAAGGCTTAATGAAACACAAAATAGTTTTTCTAAAAAATGTTTTTTTAGAAGATAAATAATCAGAACTGAAGCGCATATAGAAATTCCACTAAAGAGCCACCGCTGCCAACCAGACTCATCACTTAAGAAACTAAAAGCTGCTCCAGCATTAAATGCCAGAACTAAATTAAAGAAACTTGTTAATGAAACCTGTTGCCCATAAATCAACTCTGATTCGACCCAACGCTTAGTAACAAAATCCAGTATAAGGATAACTAATGCAAGGATTAAACTAGTACGAAATTTCATTTCGATCCATTTTTTATGAATAATCAATATTCAAGCTAGCCCCCACTAGGGTCATAAAATATAATTACTATACCTATCTTACAAGAATTAAATAAATACTCGTTTAATTTTAAGCTCAGGCAAATTTACGTTCTTCACCCTGCCCAAAAAGATTAGAAACACATCTAGCACAGATAGTGGGGTGATCTGCCTTATAGCCGACATCTTTACGATAGTGCCAGCAGCGATCGCACTTAGAGTGCGGGCTCGGAGTCACAAGAATACTTTTTTCTGAAGAATCTTTAGTTCTCGTTACCTCTACTTCTGAAGCCACAAAGACTAGTCTTAAATCGTCTCCAAGACTATCTAGAAGAGAGAAATCATCACCAGCAGCAGAAATATTTACAACTGCTGAGAGTGATGAACCAATGATTCCCTTCGCTCTCGATTCCTCTAGTTGTTTTTGCACCGCAGAACGTAATTCCCGGAGTCTTGTCCAGCGCTGTACTAATAATTTAGTATCCGTTGTTTGTAACGGAAGTTTATACCAAGTATGCAGCAATACACTGTCACCCTCTTTGCTTGTAAGGTTTCCCCACACCTCTTCTGCAGTAAAACTTAGAATAGGTGCAAGCAAGCGTACTAGGCTATGTGTAATATGAAATAGTGCGCTCTGCGCTGAACGACGCGACAAACCTGTGGGTTTAGCCGTATAAAGACGATCTTTAAGAATGTCTAGATAGAATCCACCCAAGTCTTCAGAACAGAAGTAGTGTAATTTATTTACTACTACATGAAATTCATTGCGGTGATAACTCTGTATCAGGTCATCCTGAAATGACCTAGTAAACGTTAGCATATAGCGATCAATCTCTAGCCATTGGTCTTCTTCCACAAAGTCTTTATCGAAATTAAAGTCTGACAGATTAGCTAGCAAAAATCGTAGTGTGTTACGGATGCGGCGATAACTTTCCACCACTCGTTTCAGAATTTCGTCTGAAATAGAAATCTCACCAGAGTAATCGGTTGATGCTGCCCATAACCTTAAAATATCAGCACCTAAAGTATCTACCACTTTCTGAGGAGCTATGACGTTACCTTTTGACTTGCTCATTTTATGGCCATTGCCATCTACTACAAAACCATGAGTAAGCAATGCTCTGTAGGGGGCCTGACCATTATTAATAGCGCAGCTTGTTAGAAGAGAGGACTGGAACCAACCCCGGTGCTGATCAGAGCCTTCCAAATATAAATCCGCAGGAAACCCTATCTGTTCAGATAATTTCAAAACGGTATCATGTGTAGTGCCGGAATCAAACCAAACATCTAGAGTATCTGTTAATTTTTTATAGTCTTTTGATTCTTCTCCCAGAAACTCTGTTATATCCAAGCTAAACCATGCTTCAATTCCTTTCTGTTCAACCATTTTCGCAATCTTTTCAATAAATAGCTCAGTATTTGGATGTGGTTCATGAGTTTCTTTATGTACAAAGAGCGCCATAGGAACGCCCCATTTTCTTTGGCGCGACACACACCAATCAAAACGATTCTTAATCATCGATTCCAAACGGGCACGACCCCAAGTCGGAAAAAATTCAGTCGAAATTACAGCAGAGTTAGCTCGGTTCCGAATATTATCCTGACTATCTGCTGGCCCTGCCACAGAATTTAAATTTTGTGAATTATCATTGCATACCGGGGGAACATCCATACCGATGAACCACTGCCTGGTAGCACGAAATATAATTGGTGTCCTGTGTCGCCAGCAATGAGGATAACTATGTTGAAATTTATCCGAATACAATAACAAATTATCTTTTTTCAATTCTTCAACCACCACTTCGGTAGCCTTCCAAACTGACAACCCTCCCACAAGTGGTATGTGGTTGTAAAATTTACCCTCATTATCAACTGGATTATCTACCGGCAAACTATATTTCTGACCAACAACATAATCATCAACACCATGTGCAGGAGCAATATGTACTAACCCTGTTCCCGCATCAGTTGTAACATGTTTACTACAAACAATTGGTACAAACCGATCATCAAATGGATGTTTCAATTTAATCAGATTAAGTGCTGACCCCTTACAGGTACCAACCACTCCTAAATCTTCTAGGCCATAATTTGTCAAACAAAACTGACTAAGAGATAAATTTTCTGAAACGTTTTGGGTTGATTCCTTATCGATTACAGATGACCCAGCAGGCTTGCTTCCGGTATAAACTTCACCTGACAGAATCAATAGCCCCTTATTTGTACGAATCAAATGATAATTATGATCTGGGTGTACACTTACCGCCTGATTAGCTGGTAAGGTCCAGGGTGTAGTTGTCCAAATTACAGCAAAAGTTGGTTCACTGATAATCGGTACACCTACTGCTTTGGCAAGAGCGTCGTTATCGTTTACCAGAAATGCAACATCTATTGCTGATGAAATTTTATCCTCATACTCCACTTCTGCCTCAGCAAGTGCAGACTTACAGTCAATACACCAATTGACAGGCTTTTGTCCCTGATAAAGATAACCTTCTTTATGAATCTTTCCGAGTGCGCGAATGATTCCAGCCTCAATCTGATAGTCCATAGTTAGATAGGGCTTGTCCCAGTCCCCCAACACTCCAAGCCGAATAAAGCCAGCTTTCTGTTTCTCAACCTGTTCTTTCGCAAAAACTCGACATAATTCTCGCATTTTATCTGCAGGTAAATTCTTGCCATGCTTTTTTTCTATCTGATGCTCAATTGGTAGGCCGTGGCAATCCCATCCAGGGATATATGGCGCATCAAAACCATCCAGCGTCTTACTTTTTATAATAATATCTTTGAAAATTTTATTGGCTGCATGACCAATATGAATATCACCATTGGCATATGGTGGGCCATCGTGCAAAATAAATTTTGGCCGCCCTTTACAAACCTCACGGATCCTCTGATACAATTTTTTATTCTTCCAATTCTCTAGCATCACGGGCTCACGCTTAGCAAGATTACCGCGCATTGGAAAAAGTGTGTCAGGCAAATTAAGCGTTTTTTTATACTCTGTCATGAAATCTTCTTTATATTTTCTGGTGGTTAAGAACTTAAGAAATAATTCTTTGCATTTTCTACATCATATCCAATTTGCCTAGTAAGCGCCTCAAGGTCCGAGTATTTCTCTTCATCTCTAAGTTTTTGTAAGAAATCTACTCGCAAATGGCAACCATATATCTCTTTATCAAAGTTGAACAAATGTACCTCAAGAACTGGCTTGCCATTTTCACATACTGTGGGCCTTACACCTAAGCTAGCTACACCATGCACTTCTGTTTGTGAAGATGCTTCATCTGTACCATATACTTTAACTACAAAAATACCAGATACTGGTGGGCGATTATGCCTCAATTGAATATTAGCAGTAGGAAATCCTATTTTTCTCCCTAGCTTGTTACCTCCGATAACGCGGCCACTAATACTATAAGGTCGGCCCAAAAGATATTTAGCACTCTCTAAATCTCCCGCTGCCAACGCCCCCCGTATTGCTGTGCTTGAAACCCTTAAATCACCTAAAGCATAACTCTCCATTTCTTCTACTTCAAAGCCATATTGTATGGAAGAAGCTTTCAACATCGCACAGTCACCTCTACGAAGAGCACCAAATCGAAAATCATCACCCACCAATATCCAGCGAACAGAAAGTCCACGATTTAGAACTCGTGCTATAAATTCTTCTGCACTAATTGATGAGAAATCAGAATTAAAATGACAGACCTGCACACGTTTGACATTCAATTCCGCCAATAATTCAAGTTTCTCCCGAAGGCTGGTAAGTCTTATTGGTGCCTTATCTGGTGTAAAAAATTCACGAGGATGGGGCTCAAAAATCATGACACAGGAGGTAAGGTTCAGCCGGGAAGCCGCTTCATTCAGGCGAGTAATCATAGCCTGGTGACCTAAATGAACTCCATCGAAATTACCTATAGTAAGTGCAGTAGAATCTTTAGCTAGAATAGGGATCCCACGAGAAACATGCATGATACTAAGATTCCCTAAAAGCTCGAATTGTAGCCTGTTCATGACAGGCAAGTCTAGGTTTTATCAACTAAATTCCTATGCATTAGTTATTTAAATCCTTATAATTTAAAAAATAAATTATATGATAAAAATAATCTTCCCGTGAAGAAGATAGTATCTTTTTCCAAGATACATATTTGCAACTAGTTATTACGTTCATACATTAATCTGTTCAGCGTAGATTCAATAAAAAAAGCATTAAAATCAAGATACTTATAAAATTCAATAGAATGGAATAATTAAATATCCACCTGATAATAATTGATTATCTATCATTAATTTTTTCAAAATGTCTAATCTTGTACATAAATTAATTTATAAATCTGCGAACCAGGCTCCTGATCTAGATGCGCTTGTCTATCGAGGAATCAAAAAGGACTACGCTACCCTGTCGGAAGCGGTAGAAAATGTAGCTTCTAACCTTATTTCCCTGGGACTATATCGGGGTGAACGTCTAGCTGTATACCTAGAAAAATGTCATGAAACAGTGATCTCTCTGTTTGGTACTGCTGCAGCTGGCGGGGTATTTGTACCCGTCAACCCTATTCTCAAACCAGAACAAGTTTCCTATATCTTATGTGATTGTAATGTAAAGGTTCTGGTGACCTCAGTTGACAGACTAAATTTGCTTATTACTGTACTACCACAATGCCCTGATTTACATACTATAATAGTCGTTGATTCAACAGAGAAGCTACCCGTAATTTCTAAGCTGAATTTTATACCTTGGGATCAATTATGCTCTCCCTCTGTCTCCGTTAGGGGATTTAGAATAATTGATAGCGATATGGCTGCGATTCTCTATACATCAGGTAGCACTGGCAAGCCTAAAGGGGTAGTGCTTTCCCATCGAAATATAGTTGCAGGGGCTGAAAGCGTAGCTCAGTATCTAGAAAACGAGCCTGATGATCGAATTCTGTCAGTTCTGCCACTAAGTTTTGATTATGGATTTAATCAACTTACTACGGCATTTCATACAAGAGCCACATGCGTTCTATCAAACCATCTTTTCCCACGGGAAATCATTAAAATAATTCAAGCGGAGAAAATTAGTGGTCTGGCAGCTGTTCCTCCTTTGTGGATTCAACTAGCACAGCTAAATTGGCCAGAAATTACCTCATTGCGGTATATTACAAATTCGGGGGGCACAATGCCGCAGGCTACACTTCGTACGTTGCGTGGTATCCTTCCCAAAACCAAAATATTTCTAATGTATGGCCTTACCGAAGCTTTTCGTTCAACATACCTATCTCCTCAGGAAATAGACATCAGACCTAATTCCATTGGTAAGGCCATTCCTAATGCTGAGGTTTTGGTATTACGGGAGGATGGAACACAATGCGCTCCTGGTGAACCAGGGGAATTAGTACATAGAGGGGCTTTAGTATCTATGGGATATTGGAATAACCTTGAAAAAACTTCAGTACGATTTCGGCCTTTTCTTCACCAAGAAACTGGACTGGCTACCTCGGAAATAGCAGTATGGTCAGGTGATACAGTGCGTTCAGATAAAGAGGGCTACTTATATTTTATATGCCGCCAAGATGAAATGATAAAAACTTCTGGTTATCGTGTAAGCCCTACCGAAATAGAAGAAGTAGTTTATGCGACTAAGCTTATAGATGAAGCTGCTGCTATTGGAATCCCCCATCTCGTTCTTGGACAAGCCATAGTCTTGATTGTAACGCCTAGAGAGGGTACAAATGTTGATGCAGATGCATTGCTAGCGGCCTGCAAACTTAATCTTCCTGCTTTCATGCTGCCCAGTCAAATTATATTTAAAGAAGCACCATTACCACATAACTCTAACGGTAAAATAGATCGAGAACTCCTTTCCAGGGAAATACAAAACAATATTGTCAAAGCTAAAACATGAACAAAATACCTTTAAAACATGTTCCTATGACCCAGTTTCCTTTGAGCGAAGACTGTCTGCAGATTGGTGGTATGTCACTTTCCCAATTGGCACAGCGAATAGGCATGACTCCGTTCTATGCATATGACAGACAACTTATTACAAACCGAGTTGCTCTTTTACGTAAATATTTACCTCCTGAGGTGCAAATTCGCTATTCGATGAAGGCCAATCCCATGCCTGCTGTCGTACAACATCTAGCCGCCATAGTTGACGGAATAGATGTTGCGTCAGCAGGTGAATTAAGAGTTGCCCTTGATACTCCAATACTCCCCAGTCAGATTAGCTTTGCTGGTCCCGGGAAAAAAGATAATGAACTCAGTTGTGCTATTGCCTCTGGCATTACATTAAATATGGAGTCAGAACAAGAAATGGAACGTATCGCAATACTTGGACAACATCTTGGTATTTGTCCTAAAGTAGCGATACGCGTCAACCCTGATTTTGAATTGAAATCATCTGGTATGAGAATGAGTGGAGGGGCCAAACAGTTTGGAGTTGATGCAGATCGTATTCCATCTATGCTGGCAAGAATTCGTATACTTAAGCTGAATTTTGAAGGATTTCATATATTTTGTGGCTCACAAAACCTGAATGCCACTGCTATACAAGAGGCACAAGAGAAAACTATACAACTCGGACTCTCCCTGGCCAAGCAGGCTTCTTGCTCAATTCGACTGCTTAATATCGGTGGCGGATTTGGCATCCCTTATTTTCCTGGTGATAAAGAACTGGACCTAAAATCAGTATGCAAGAATTTACATCGCCTAATTAATGAAACAAAGAAACATGCTCCTAATACAAGAATTGAAATTGAGCTTGGACGATATATTGTGGCTGAATCAGGTATCTATGTTTGCCGTGTTCTTGAAAGAAAAATTTCAAGGAAGCGAGTTTTTCTAATAACGGATGGTGGGCTACATCACCATTTAGCAGCTTCTGGCAATTTTGGTCAGGTAATCCGCAAGAACTATCCTGTGGTGGTCGGTAATAAGGTAGTCGGCCATGAAAGAGAAAGCGTTACGGTTGTTGGTCCACTGTGCACTCCTCTGGATTTATTAGCAGACGAAGTTGAAATGGCAAAGGCTGATGTCGGGGATTTAATTGTTGTATTTCAATCCGGCGCTTATGGATTAACAGCGAGCCCGACTAGGTTCCTTAATCACCCGGAACCAGTAGAAGTACTAGTTTAGTAAAAAATCTAATAATGCTCAGCCTAATTAGCTATCTTTATCCATTTTTTACTCTATATGGAACTCTCTAACCCATATATGATACTTACTCCATCTTATCATGGCATAATTCTGGCTAGCTCGACTTAATGACTACAACATGGATAGAATAACATGCTGCTGATGATCGATAATTACGACTCCTTCACTTATAACCTAGTGCAGTATTTCGGGGAGCTAGGAGAGGATGTAGCAGTATTTCGTAACGATGAAATTACACCAGACGAAATAATAAAGCTGGAACCATCATTTATTGTAATTTCTCCTGGCCCCTGCACACCTATGGAAGCAGGGGTATCGATATCGTTAATTGAACACTATTGTGAGAAAATTCCAATATTAGGCGTTTGCCTAGGTCACCAAAGCATAGGACAGGCATTTGGTGGAAAAATTATCCACGCCAAGCAATTAATGCATGGGAAAACTACGTTAATTTCTCATAATGATACAGGTGTATTTCATAATCTACCTAATCCATTTACTGCCACCCGCTACCATTCTCTGGCCATTGAAGAAGAAAGCCTACCAGATTGCCTAGAAATAACTGCAAGGGCAGAAGATGGTGAAATTATGGGTGTACGTCACAAAGATCTGGCAATTCAAGGTGTGCAGTTTCATCCAGAATCTTTTCTGACTGAACATGGACATAAATTACTCAAAAATTTTCTTACCCAATAATTGATAGAAGCAAATAATATTAGAATATCTTAGCAGAGGATTTAATCATGACGCCGCAAGAAGCTCTTATGCGTGTAATAGATCACCATGAAATTCTTCATGATGAGATGCGCTCACTCATGGACCAAATTATTGAAGGAAAGATCTCGCCTGAGCTTACTTCTGCCATCATTGTTGGCCTAAGAGTTAAAAGAGAGACTATTGGAGAAATTGTTGCAGCATCGCAGGTAATGCGTAATCTTGCTACAAAAGTAGATCTCACCAATCCTCAAAATCTGGTAGATACTTGTGGTACTGGTGGTGATGCTGCCCATACTTTCAATATTTCCACTACTGCAGCATTTGTTGCCGCGGCGGCTGGAGCCCGCATTGCTAAACATGGAGGGCGTTCAGTTTCAAGTAAATCAGGAAGTGCTGATGTACTTGAAACTCTGGGTGTCAATATTAATCAAACATCTCAACAAGTAGCCCAGGCTGTTAATGAAATTGGTGTAGGTTTTATGTTTGCTCCTAATTTTCACGGTGCTATGAAAAATATAGCACCGGTACGTCATAAGCTAGGAGTGCGCACCCTATTTAACATACTGGGTCCATTAACAAACCCTGCCGGGGCAAAAAATCAGGTACTAGGTGTATTTAGTCCTGAACTTGTTGGAATCTTAGTTCGTGTCCTGCAACGGCTAAATAGCCAACATGTGATGGTTGTGCATGGCCATGATGGACTAGATGAAATCACGACTGCATGTGAGACCAGAGTGGGGGAGCTTAGGAATGGAGAAATAACTGAATATTCTATTAAGCCAGAAGATTTTGGTATTAAAGTATCTGATATTTCAACCCTTGCAGTTCAGAATAGTGAACAATCTAAAGACGTATTACTATCTGTTCTGGAGAATCAATCTGGACCAGCGCTGGATATTGTGCTGCTTAATGCCGGAGCAACAATTTATGTTTCCGGTATAACAGATTCTCTGGAGCTAGGTGTGGAAAAAGCCCGTATAGTAATAAAGAATGGCTTGGCCAGAGAAAAATTACAAGAGCTGATACAATTTACTAATAAAAATTAATAGAAAATTTATCTTCATTTACTATTCCTCCTAACCCAATATACTCTTACTTATCAACTTTTGATAAAGATTGTAGATGACTAATATCCTACAAAAAATACTTACTGTAAAAATAAAAGAGATTACTGCTGCAAAGGACAGAAAGTCTCTAGCAACAATTAATGCTAACGCTAATTCTGCTTTACCGCCCCGTGATTTCACAGGGGCTATCCGTAATAGCATCGTTTCTGGGTCTCCGGCAGTTATTGCAGAGATTAAAAAAGCAAGTCCTAGCAGAGGTTTGTTAAGAGATCACTTTGATCCCACTGGCATTGCCCGAAGCTATGCTACTCATGGCGCAACGTGCTTATCCATACTTACTGACAAGCAGTTCTTTCAAGGTGATGCAGAAGACTTAAAACAAGCACGTGAGGCATGTAATTTACCAGTTCTACGTAAAGATTTTATGCTTGATGAGTATCAAATTTTCGAAGCACGTGCTATGGGAGCAGACTGTATTTTACTTATAGTCTCGGTTTTCTTAGACTTTCCTCAGTTTACAGGGGGAAATGGAGAGAAGGATAGTGCGGTCCCTCAAATGCTAAAACTAGAATCTCTGGCCCATTCCCTTGGTATGGCGGTCCTAGTAGAGGTACATAATGAAACAGAATTGGCACTTGCTCTACAATTAAATACGCCTTTGATTGGTATCAATAACCGTAACCTGCAAACTTTTGAGACTAAGCTAGATACCACTTTAAATCTTCTTGACCAGTTTCCAAAAAATATAACTGAAGATTCTGCAGCGCATATCGTCATCACTGAAAGTGGAATATTAGAACCATCTGATGTGACTATGATGCGTGATCATAATATCCACACATTTCTTGTGGGAGAGGCTCTAATGCGTTCAGATGATCCCGGTATCGGGTTAGTCCGATTATTTGGGTAAGCTTCACATAAATCAGTAAAACTATATAGACTTCAAACAGAGTCTAAGTAATAGCGACACTAAATTTTATATTCTATAAAACGTAAAATTATGGCCAATATTGGTTTTATCGGTTTGGGTATTATGGGAAAACCAATGGCCGGTAACCTTATAAAAAATGGTCATTCAGTATCCCTCTATTCCAGAAGTGGCATACCTAAAGGGTTAATCGAACAAGGTGGAAAACCTTGTTTTTCTGCCAAACAAGTAGCACAGAAAGCTGACATTATCATCACTATGTTGCCAGATACGCCAGACGTAGAAAAAGTTCTATTTGGTGAAGATGGCGTTGCGCAAGGACTAAGCCGGGGGAAAATTGTAATGGATATGAGCTCAATTTCTCCTGTTGAAACTAAAAAGTTTGCTTCCGATATCAATCGTCTTTACTGTTATTATGTAGATGCTCCAGTATCAGGAGGTGATACCGGAGCAAAAGATGCAACACTTACCATTATGGTTGGTGCTGAAGAGAAAATTTTTATACAAATAAAGCCAATTCTTGAGTTAATGGGGGAAAAAATAACTCTGATAGGAGACAATGGCGCCGGACAGATCTGTAAAATTGCAAATCAAATTATCGTTGCGCTAACTATTGAAGCAGTGGGTGAAGCACTACTCCTGGTATCTAAAGCAGACGTTGATCAGAACAAAGTACGTCAGGCACTGATGAGTGGATTTGCATCATCTCGTGTTTTAGAAGTTCATGGTGAACGTATGATCAATAGAGCGTTTGAACCTGGGTTTCGTGTGGAGCTACATCAGAAGGACTTGAATATTGCGCTTTCCAATGCGCATGCACTAGGAATAAACTTACCTAACACCACAGCCACACTAGAACTTCTTAATACCTGCGCCGCTCAGGGTGATGCCAAATTGGACAGCTCTGTAATAATCCGATCTCTTGAAAAATTAGTCCGTTTAAATGCTCCGAAAACCTAAATCTATGCATCCTACCGAGCTCATCAGTAATCTACGTAATTTTTTACCGTCTGAGTCTGTTCTTTATGAAGAAGAAGATCTAAAGCCATATGAATGTGACGGTTTATCAGCATACCGGCAAACGCCATTGATTGTAGTAATGCCTGAGACTGAAGAAGAGATTATAAAAATCCTGCACGTTTGTAACGATTCAAAGACACCTGTTGTCGCACGAGGTGCAGGCACAGGATTGTCTGGTGGTGCACTACCTCATGCCAAGGGAATCTTATTATCGCTTACCAAATTGAAGAAAATACTTGAGGTTGATCCAATCACACGAACAGCACGTGTGCAGCCAGGGGTTCGTAATCTAGCAATTAGTGAATCTGCAATGGCGTACGGTCTTTATTATGCGCCTGACCCCTCTTCACAGGTTGCTTGCTCCATCGGTGGCAATATAGCTGAGAATTCTGGTGGCGTGCACTGTCTCAAATATGGACTTACCGTACACAATATTCTTAAACTTCGAGTTATTACTATTGAAGGGGAGTGCCTCGAAATTGGTGGGGCCTGTTTTGATACTCCAGGCTACGATTTGTTAGCGCTTATGACGGGTAGTGAAGGTATGCTAGGGATTGTTACTGAAATTACAGTGAAACTTCTACCTAAACCGGAAAAGGCTCAGGTAGTTATGGCTGCCTTTGATGACATTCAAATGGCAGGAAATGCGGTAGCTAATGTGATCGGAGCAGGAATTATTCCCGCTGGTATGGAAATGATGGATAAACTAACTACTCACGCTGTTGAGGAATATGTTCATGCCGGCTATAACTTTGATGCAGAAGCAATTCTGCTATGTGAATCTGATGGCACAGAAGAAGAAGTAACCGATGAAATTCAGCGTATTAATGAGATTATGAAGAAGAGTGGTGCAGTAGATATCAAAACATCACATAACGAGACTGAACGGCTTACATTCTGGGCCGGACGTAAGGCTGCATTTCCAGCAGCTGGCCGTATTTCACCTGACTACTACTGCATGGATGGCACCATACCGCGTAGAAATCTTGCACGCGTATTAGCTGGTATTGAAAAACTTTCTATAAAGTATGGGCTTCGTTGTATGAATGTTTTTCATGCAGGTGATGGTAATTTACACCCATTAATTCTATACGATGCTAATCAGCCAGGAGAACTAAAAAAGACAGAGGAATTTGGAGCTGAAATACTGGAGATGTGCATAGAAGTTGGCGGGACAATTACCGGTGAACATGGCGTTGGCATAGAGAAAATTAATCAAATGTGCTCCCAATTTAATACAAAAGAACTAGAAATATTTCATGCTATAAAGTCAGCATTTGACCCTGATAAGTTGCTAAACCCAGGAAAAGCAGTGCCATCTTTGCGCCGCTGCGCAGAACACGGTGCTATGCATGTGCATAAAAATCAAGAGAAATTTCCAGATTTACCTAGATTTTGAATAGTTAGTTGGACAAATTAAGGGAGCCCTCAAAATAAAATCTATGCAAAATATTATTGACCAGTATACAAATACTATTTGCACAGCAGCAAAGTCTAAAACGCCATTATTTATACGTGGTGGAGGCAGTAAAGACTTTTACGGCAACTCTATGAATAGAGATGGTCATAATATTCTTAATGCTGCAGCTTATACTGGAATTATTGATTACGATCCAACCGAACTAGTAATGACTGCGCGTGCCGGAACTCCCCTTACTGACCTTGAATCTGAATTACAAAAACAAAATCAAATGCTAGGCTTCGAACCACCACATTTTGGGCCTGAAGCTACGCTTGGTGGATGTATTGCCAGTGGACTATCTGGTCCGCGCAGAGTATATGCCGGCGCTGCCCGAGATTTTGTATTAGGGATACGCATGTTAGACGGCAATGGAAGTAACCTAAATTTTGGTGGAAAGGTTATCAAAAATGTTGCGGGATATGATATCTCACGTTTAATGACAGGCTCAATGGGAACACTTGGACTGCTATTAGAGGTTTCTATTAAGGTGCTACCGATACCACCTTTTGAGCTAACATTACGTATGCAAATGAAAGAAGCAGAGGCTATTGAAAAAATGAATCAATGGGCGGGAAAACCACTACCAATCTCTGCAACGTGTTTTTATGAAAATAATCTGACACTACGACTCTCTGGTGCTCAATCTGCAGTACATGCGGCCCGTGCTAAATTAGGTGGCGAATTAATATCCGACGGCACTGTCTTTTGGAATTCGATACGCGAACAAACTCACCCATTCTTTCAGTCTAGCAGCTCATTATGGCGTTTGTCCTTAAAGTCTAATTCCCCTCCACTGAAATTGTTGGGTCAGCAGTTAATTGAATGGGGTGGAGCACTACGCTGGCTGGCTTGTAGTGGTGAGGGTATGGATACTGAAGAAAATATTATTCGTTCAGAGTCAATCCTAGCGGGTGGGAATGCTACTCTATTCCGTAGTAATGAGAGCTCTGATTCTGCCTTTCAACCTCCGGGGCTCCAGATGATGAAAATATACCAACGTATAAAAGAAAAATTTGATCCGGTAGGTATATTTAATCCTGGCCGAATGTTTCGGGAGCTGTAAGAAATGCAGACCAACCTAGCCGATCTAGTCAAAGATACCCGTGAAGGAAAGGAGGCTGACGCTATACTTCGAACCTGCGTCCATTGCGGATTTTGTTTAGCCTCTTGCCCCACTTATCAGTTACTCGATGATGAGCTAGATAGTCCACGTGGCCGCATTTATCTTATGAAGGAAGTACTAGAAGGACAGGTAGCAACCCAGAAAACACAATTACATCTAGATCGCTGCCTTACCTGCCGGGCATGTGAAACGGCATGTCCATCTGGAGTACGCTACGGGAGGTTAATAGATATATGCCGTAATGTTGTTGAAAAGCAAGTTGAGCGCAGTGTAAAAACTAAGGTAATACGATACACCCTGCGGCAGATATTACCCAACCTAAACATTTTCATGGTATTCCTCAAAATAGGACAGGCTGTCAAACCCTTATTACCTAAAGAAATTAGAGGTTTAATTCCTTCTAAATCTAGAGATTCAGGGATATGGCCGCCAGCAAGACATAAACGAAAGATGTTGGTTCTTGACGGTTGCGTGCAACCGTCAATAGCCCCTAATATTAATGCCGCTACTGCACGAATATTAGATAAAATTGGTATTTCACTAATTAAAGCAGAAAAAGAAAATTGTTGTGGTGCAATCTCTTACCATCTAAATGCCCAGCAAGAGGGACTCGATTATATGAGACGTAATATAGATGCCTGGTGGCCGTATTGTGATAACAATGTAGCACGCGGAGTTGAGGCTATTGTAATGACAGCAAGTGGTTGTGGCGTAACTGTAAAAGAATATGGGAATTATTTAATAAATGACCCTATTTATTCAGAAAAGGCTGCGCGCATTTCGGAACTAACCAAAGATATTAGTGAAATCTTGGAAGATGAGGCTGAACAACTCATTACTCTTCTCAGTAACATGGAATCTTGTACTAAAAGATCAAAACTAGCTTTCCATTCTCCTTGTACCCTACAACATGGGCTTCAGATTAATGGGGTAGTGGAAAATATTCTTACAACAGCAGGATTCAATTTGACTTTTGTTCAGAATAGTCATATTTGTTGTGGGTCAGCAGGAACTTATTCGATCCTGCAGCCTAAATTATCTAAACAATTATTGAGAAATAAAATAAGAATACTTGAATCTGATAAGCCTGATCAGATAGTCACTGCAAATATTGGTTGTCTTGCGCATTTACAAAGTGGCACATCATTGATCATTAAGCATTGGATCGAAGTGCTAGATGAGAAATTACATAATCAATAATATATAAATGGCAAAGAAAAATAAATCAAATACATCTCCGCCAAAGTTCATAAGGCTTCTACGCGAATGTAGCTCGCTTGCACTACTGGGTGTTTCACTTTATCTGGTACTAATATTCTATGGTTATGACCGCGCCGATCCTGGTTGGTCATCTACTAGCGGAGCTAGTCCTATACAGAATCAAGGCGGGCATGTAGGGGCTTGGTTAGCTGATGTACTTTTGTACTTATTTGGTATCTCTGCATGGCTATGGGTGCTATTTTTCATCAGCCTGGTATCGTTGGGTTATCGTAGTATTAATACAGTAAGAATTTTTGACCGCCGCCCATTATTAGTCTCAGTAGCAGGTTTTATTGCTTTTTTAGCTTCAAGCAGTGGGCTTGAAGCACTTCAGCTTTATCCTCCTAACATATACCTGCCATATAAGCCTGGTGGAATGTTAGGTAATATAATCGCAGAAAATCTTCCTCAAGCACTAGGTCTTACTGGATCGACCCTTGCATTATTAACATTGCTTGCTATTGGTTTTAGCTTATTCACAGGACTGTCATGGTTACGACTCGTTGAAAAAATAGGAAGCATAATTGAAAATTTTTTCGTTGGACTTAAAAATCATTGGCAAAGCAGAAAAGATAGGCGCTTAGGTACAGCTTCAATGAGAAAACGTAAAGAAATGGTGAATGCAGAAAAAAAACGTTTCGAGAATCATCCCCCGCTTTATATCGCTCCACCCATAAATACAATTTTGAATTCGCCACGTGTAATTAAAGAAAAACAGTCTCCTTTGTTTGCTGACCTACCAGATTCGCCATTACCGCCTCTCCATATATTAGATGCACCAGAGAAAAATATAGAAATACTATCTTCCGATACACTTGAATTTACATCACGTCTGATAGAAAGAAAATTAATCGATTTTGGTGTAGAGGTTAAAGTGGTTGCTGCTTATCCTGGTCCCGTTATTACTCGCTATGAAATTGAACCTGCAGTAGGGGTAAAAGGAAACCAGATTCTTAACCTAGTGAAGGACCTTGCAAGATCATTGTCGGTAGCGAGCATACGGGTTGTAGAAATTATTCCTGGAAAAACAAGTATGGGATTAGAAATCCCCAACCCAAACCGACAAATAGTACGCCTGTCCGAGGTCTTTAGTTCGCAGTCCTATGCCGATATGACTTCGCCATTAACGATTGCTCTAGGAAAAGATATTGGAGGGCACCCGATTGTAGCGGATCTTATAAAGATGCCGCATGTACTTGTAGCAGGAACTACAGGGTCAGGGAAATCAGTAGCAATTAATGCCATGATCCTAAGTCTTATTTATAAGGCAACTCCTGAACAAATACGCCTAATTCTGGTAGATCCGAAGATGCTAGAGCTATCTGTCTATGAAGGCATTCCACACTTATTAGCACCAGTTGTAACTGATATGCGCCAAGCAGCAAATGCATTGCGTTGGTGTGTAGCAGAAATGGAACGACGGTACAAACTAATGTCATTGTTAGGTGTACGTAATATAGGTGGCTACAATCAGAAAATCCGTGATGCAATTAAAAGTGAGGCCCCACTAACCAATCCATTTAGCTTGACACCTGACATGCCAGAGCCATTAGAAGAAATGCCATTAATTGTAGTAGTAATTGATGAATTAGCTGACCTGATGATGGTGGTGGGTAAGAAGGTAGAAGAGTTAATAACAAGACTTGCTCAGAAAGCTCGGGCAGCAGGAATACATTTGCTACTTGCTACTCAACGTCCATCAGTAGATGTTATCACCGGCCTAATTAAAGCAAATATTCCGACACGAATTGCATTCCAGGTATCAAGCAGGGTAGATTCACGAACTATCCTTGACCAAATGGGGGCTGAAGCATTACTAGGACAAGGAGATATGCTCTATCTTCCTCCTGGAACTGGCTACCCACAAAGAGTGCATGGTGCTTTTGTCTCTGATGAGGAGGTACACCGGGTAGTTGAACACCTTAGAAAGAATGGTGAACCACATTTTGTAGAGGGCGTACTTGATCCCTTAGAAGAAGACAAAGAGAGTGATGAGAATAACGGGATATCTTTAAAAGAAGATGGTGAATCTGACCCATTATACAAAGATGCAGTTGCGGTTGTAATGAAATCTCGCCGCGCCTCAATCTCACTTGTACAAAGACATCTACGAATTGGTTATAACCGCGCAGCACGGTTAATTGAGAAAATGGAAAACAATGGGCTTGTATCTCCCATGCAAAGTAATGGTAGTAGAGAAATTCTAATTCAAAATTCAGATAAATAAATAGCTACCCTAAATTAATCTTTATCTAAAGTAATCCATAAATAAACTTTATACTAAAATTGGAATGAATTTTCATCAACGAACTCTATTTTTCCTATCTCTCCTAATGTTTTCATGTATGGCGCAAGCTGGTGCCATGGAAAGTTTAGAATCATTTGTTAAAGATGTACGCAAGTCACGTGCCATGTTTTCACAAATTATGCTTGATAAGAATGCAGAAATAATTCAAGAAGCAAATGGCACCATGCTGTTCGAACGTCCTGGAAAATTTAGGTGGAATTATGAAAAGCCATATGAGCAATTAATTATTGGAGATGGTGAAACAGTCTGGTTTTATGATATTGATCTGAATCAAGTAACAGTTCGGAAGCTTGACATAGCGATTGGCAGTAGCCCAGCTGCGCTACTTGCTGGTGAGAATGTAATCGAAGCCAATTTCGACCTAGATGAAATTGGCTTACAAGGGGAGTTAGAATGGCTAGAAGCAAAACCTAGAATAAAAGAGGGCTCCTTCGAATCGGTACGGCTTGGCTTTACGCAAACAGGCTCCCTAAAAAAAGTTATCTTGCATGATAGTTTCGGCCAGACAACAGTTATCATCTTCTCAAGTATAGAAAAAAATCCCTATCTAGAGCCAGAATTATTCAAATTTACTCCACCCAAAAATTCGGATGTCATTAGTGACTGATTTTTTCGAAACACAAAATATTTTCACCCCTTTAGCAGAACAATTACGCCCCAAAACAACGGAAGAGGTAGTTGGTCAGGATCATTTACTTGGTCCAGGCAAGCCGCTGCATATTGCATTTAAATCTGGGAAGCCCCATTCAATGATCCTATGGGGGCCTCCTGGAACCGGCAAAACTACACTAGCAAAATTAATGGCACTCAAATTTGATGCCAATTTCATAGCATTATCAGCAGTATTATCAGGAGTTCAAGATATTCGTGATGCAATTGAATTAGCTCAGATGACGTTGCAACAATCGAACCGACACACTATTTTATTTGTAGATGAAGTACATCGTTTCAATAAGCTTCAGCAAGATGCTTTCTTACCATACGTTGAAAAAGGGCTTGTAACATTTGTTGGCGCCACTACCGAGAACCCTTCATTTGAAGTTAATAGCGCACTTTTATCACGTGCTCATGTTTACGTACTTAAGGCGCTATCAGAAAATCATCTTCATACTTTATTTAATAAGGCGGGGAAATCTGCCTTAAGGGGATTAAATTTTTCTAATGATGCTGAGTGTCTACTAATAGAGTTTGCTGATGGAGATGCCAGACGTTTACTAAATTTACTGGAGCAAACAAAAACTGCAGCTGAGACTGAGAATATTGTAAATATTAATGCAGACTATGTTCGTAATATGCTTACCCATGCTTCGCACAATTTTGATAAGGGAGGCGATCAATTTTATGACCAAATTTCTGCACTGCATAAATCTACGCGCGGATCTAATCCAGATGCTGCACTTTACTGGATGTGCCGTATGCTTGATGGTGGAGCTGACCCGCTATACATAGGTCGGAGATTAATTCGTATAGCAACTGAAGATATCGGTCTTGCTGATCCTCGTGCCTTACAAATAGCATTAAATTCCTATGAAGTATATGAACGACTTGGAAGCCCAGAAGGAGAGCTTGCTCTTGCACAGGCGATACTATATTTAGCTTGTGCACCTAAGAGCAACGCTACTTACCTCGCGTATAATAAAGCTCGGGCTCTTATAAGCGATAATAAGTCATATCCAGTACCCAACCATTTACGGAATGCACCAACTAATCTGATGAAGAAATTAGATATTGGATCTGAATACCGCTATGCTCATGATGAAACAGAGGCCTACTCTACGGGAGAAAATTATTTTCCTGCAGATATGCCAAACGTGGCATTGTATATGCCTACTTCTCGCGGATTTGAAGAGAAGATTTCTGATAAATTAGCGCATTTACGAAAACTAGATAAGAAGGCGAGGAAATAGAGATAAATCTATATTAATAAGAAAGTACTTATTCAAAGTAAAAAATTAGAATGATTTATATTTAGGAAACATCTCCATGTTAGATACCAATTTGTTACGCACCGCTCTAGATGATACAGCCAAGAAACTTGATGCGCGTGGATTCTCATTAGAAAAAAAATACTTTGAAAAATTAATTATTGAGCGCGGACTTATACGTACTGAAACACAGAATCTAGAAGAAACAAGAAATAAGATTTCACGAAAAATTGGTCAGCTTAGTATGGCGGGAGATGAAAGTGGGCAGGAAGAAGCTAAGTCTTTAAAGAGTAAAATGAAGGGGGTACATAAAGAACTGAGCGAAATTAAAACCAGACTAGATATAATTGAGCATGAATTACAGGTATTCCTGGAGCAGATACCAAATCTTCCACACAGCACTGTTCCAACCGGAAATGAAAATAAGGAAGTACGCAACTGGGAAATAAAAAAAATAGCTACTCCATTGAATTTCTCAATAAAAGATCATGTGAGTATTGGTGAGGATCTGGGATTATTAGACTTTAGCACTGCAACAAAAATTAGCGGCGCACGTTTCAGTTTAATGGTTGATGGACTTGCCCGGCTGCATCGAGCACTGGGTCAGTTCATGTTGGATACACATACTCAGGAGCATGGTTATACCGAAACTTATGTGCCATATCTGGTAAATTCAGATAGCCTGTATGGAACTGGTCAATTGCCCAAATTTGAAGAAGATCTTTTTAAAATAGATCAGAAAAAAGATAACAGTGTAGAAAATAAAAATGAGAAAGGGTCACAAGAAGAGAATTTTTATTTAATCCCTACTGCAGAAGTCTCGTTAATTAATTCTGCACGTAATGAGATTTTTTCTTTGGATTCTCTACCGGTCAAACTTACAGCGCTCACACCATGTTTCCGTTCTGAAGCAGGAAGCTACGGAAAAGATACGCGTGGTCTGATTCGGCAGCATCAATTTGAGAAGGTGGAACTTGTGCAGCTTGTTCATCCTGAAAAATCTTATGACGCGCTAGAGCAACTGATTGGCCATGCTGAAAAGATTTTACAAAAATTAGAATTACCTTACCGAGTGGTATTATTATCTTCTAAAGATATGGGTTTTGCCGCAGCTAAGACCTACGATATTGAAGTCTGGCTACCAGCACAGAATACTTATAGGGAGATTTCTTCTTGTAGCAACTGCGAGGATTTTCAGGCTCGGCGTATGAAAGCTCGCTTTCGTAATGAAAGTGGAAAAACAGAACTGTTACATACTCTGAATGGATCAGGTCTAGCAGTGGGTCGCTGTTTAGTAGCAATCTTAGAGAACTGCCAAAATTCTGATGGTACTATCTCTATACCTAAGGTTCTGCACCCTTATATGGGAGGCATTACTCAACTTAGCACAAAGAAATAATAGTACTATATTTAATATAATACTATTGTATTGCCAAATAAAATGATCAAGCCTCTATGGTTATCTCTAAAAATTCCTCTGAAACCAGTTTCCTATTCGTTCAAGAATAAGCTTGAATGAATTTCCCTGCAGCCTGGCTTTCTGATGGTGCCGATTCTGCTCAATACCAGCAATAATTAGTCCAACGCCAGTAGAAAATCTTGGAGTACGTACTACCTCCGCTAAGCTTCCACGATAAAGCGGAAGTCCCAATCTGACTGGCATATGAAAAATTTCTTCCCCTAGTTCAACCATGCCCAATAAAGAGCTACTGCCACCTGTAATAACTATTCCGGAAGAGAGAAGTTCTTCAAAACCGCTACGACGTAATTCTTTCTGTACAAGTAAATAAAGTTCTTCCACTCTAGGCTCAATTACCTCTGCAAGCGTTTGCCTGGATAACTGACGTGTGCCACGTTCACCTACACCCAATACTTCTATCATTTCTCGACTATCTGCCATTCCTTTTAAAGCACAACCGTAACGGCATTTAATATCTTCCGCATCCTTTGTAGGGGTACGTAGTGCCATTGCAATGTCATTTGTTACCTGATCTCCAGCAATTGGAATTACTGCTGTATGACGAATTGCTCCTTGATTAAATACGGCAATATCAGTGGTACCCCCGCCAATATCCACTAAACATACACCTAGGTCTTTTTCATCTTCAGACAAAACTGCCATTGATGAAGCAAGTGGTTGTAATACAACATCTCCGACCTCTAGTCCGCAACGACGAACACATTTCATAATATTTTGTACGGCTGAAATAGAACCTGTAACAATATGTACTTTTACCTCAAGTCGTATTCCATTCATACCGATTGGCTCGCGCACATCCTCCTGGCCATCGATAATAAATTCCTGATTGAGAATATGTAAAACCTGTTGGTTTGCAGGGATATTCACTGCTTTAGCAGTTTCCATTACACGTTCAACATCTAACTCTGATACTTCCCTGTCTTTAATCGCCACCATTCCATGAGAATTAAAACTCTTAATATGATTCCCAGCCACACCTGTATATACATCATGTATTTTACAATTTGCCATTAATTCAACTTCCTCTAGTGCACGTTGAATTGCATTGACTGTAGTTTCAATATTAGCTACCACACCCTTTTTCAGACCACTAGAGGGATGGCTCCCCATGCCAATAATTTCAAACGTGCCATCAGAAGTAACTTCGGCAGCAATGACAACAATTTTTGAAGTCCCGATGTCGAGGCCAACGATTAAATTTTTATTTCCACTTGCTTTATTCATTTTATTTTATGAGTCCTAATTCTCATTATCCAACCTTCTTAAGAATCTGATCATGAATTTTTTTCTGAGCTGAATCTATTACGCGTACAGAGAATCCATTTGGATAGCGTAAATCTACATATGTAATTTTCTCTTTAAACTGTGAAACTATATGATCATATGCAGACACATAAACCCCTAATCGAGCCTCAACTTTCTCGCGCCCTAACTCCAGCACAACTCCATCCTCCATATGTATGCGCCAAGCTTGGCGCGGTGAAAAATTTATCTGAGCGATTCTCTTCTGAAGCGGCTGCAATAGCTTTTGAAAAATCACATACTTCTGTGATACTTCATACGAACCTTCTACTGGCCCAGTGAACTGTGGTAGTCGTTTGTCAGTCGTAGCTGTAAATACTTCTCCATAAATATTCACAAGTTCTAAATTCTCTCGCCTTGCAAGTACTACCTGCTCTTCTAACTTTATCTCTAGGCCATGTGGCCAATTCCGACGCACACTTACAGCACGAACCCAAGGTAGCTTTTCAAATACATTACCTATCGCATCTAGTTCTACTGTAAAAAAACTTCCATCTATCTTGCTACTTACAAGACCTCTAATTTGTTCCCTAGTTATATATTTTAACCTTCCATCGGTTTGATTAGTTCCGGTAATATTTATCTCCTTTAGTGCAAATACTGGCAAATTTATTACTGAAGGGCTAATGGCAGCAGCAGCAGCTAACACAACAAGTGTAAAGAGACTATTTGCCAATATATTTAGTAACCGATAGTTATCCCACATGCGCTAACTCCAGTATCTTTATTACAAGATCATCAAATGATATTCCTGCAGTTTTTGCTGCCATTGGTACAAGACTATGGCTAGTCATACCTGGTGATGTATTAGTCTCAAGAAAATAAGGTTTATCAGAGCTATCTAGTATTAGATCTATTCTCCCCCAGCCCTCACACCCCAGAATCATATGCGCCTGCAAAGCTTGAGCCTGTATTATTTTTTCCAGCTCAGGAGACAGGCCGCTTGGACAAAAATATCCCGTATCAAGAGAAAGATATTTGGCCTCATAATCATACAGCTCGCCTGATACCTCAATTCGCACTAGAGGTAACGGAGTATCCCCAAGAATTGCAGCGGTTAATTCCACGCCTTCTATAAACTGCTCAGCCAAAACTGCCTGATCATGTTTTGCTGCTGCTTGATATGCATCTCGCAAACCTTCTGCCGAGGTTACTTTACATAAACCAATTGTTGATCCTTCTCGAGATGGCTTAATAATCAGCGGTAGCCCCAGTTCCTTTATTACTATATCTAAGTTACTTTCTGCATTAAGCATCATATAGCGAGGAGTATTGATACCTATTGATTGCCATAACAATTTGGTCCTCCATTTATCTATAGCAATCGCACTTGCCAACACGCCACTACCCGTGTACGGCAAACCCATAAGTTCCAGTCCGCCTTGTATAGTTCCATCCTCACCATAGCGTCCATGAAGGGCTATATACGCTATATTAAATTTCTTCCTTAAAAGATCCTCTATCGGCTCGTTAGCCGGATCAAATGGATGCGCGTCAACCCCTCTTCGTTTTAGTGCTTCAAGTACAGCACGGCCACTCTGGAGTGAAATATCACGCTCGTTAGAACGGCCTCCGAGCAGAACTGCAACTTTTCCAAAGTTATTTTTATTCACAACTCACTATCCGTAAAAATAATTTGAACTCATAAGAATTCATTTCGCCTCTCCTATGATCCTAATTTCTTGTGCCAATTTAATACCTGTCTTTCTCTTTACTTTCTTACTTATCTCTGCAATTACAGCCTCAATATCTCCTGCCATGGCATTACCTGTATTAACAATAAAGTTTGCATGTTTAATTGAAACCATAGCCCCGCCAATACTAAACCCCTTTAATCCACATGATTCAATTAATCTGGCAGCATAATCTCCGGGTGGATTACGAAATACTGAACCAGCACTGGGCAAATTCAATGGTTGACTGTTAATGCGCCTAGAGAGTAATTCTTTAATCTTTTTTCTAGATGTTACATCAGTTCCCTTTTTCAATCTGATCCACGCACCTACAAACCATTCCTCACTAGGGGAGTCCACAGGCAACCGAATATCTGATTTTAAATTAACCTGTCGATAGCTAGTTTCATATTCTTTTGAGTCTCGGTCTTTCAAGCTGCCTGAACGATTAAGTATCCTTACCCCCTCAATAACCCCCCATGTTTCCGAACCATAACAACCTGCATTCATTGCCAGGGCCCCTCCAACAGTACCAGGTATTCCAGCTAAAAATTCAGCCCCGGCTAAATTATTTAATGAAGAAAATCGTGCGACTTTTGCACAAGTCACGCCCGCCTCAACATAAATCAGTCCTTCCTCATCACTATGCTGTTCCAGCTGAATATTATTTAACTTTCCATGGAGCAATATCACCGTTCCACGTAATCCACCATCGCGTACTAAAAGGTTGCTGCCTAAGCCAACAACATGCACTGCCTCACGCTTAGGTATACTGAGCAGAAACTGAGATAAGTCAGCTAAATCAGCTGGGATATAGATTCGATCTGCCTGGCCTCCTGCACGCCATGAAGTATATTTTTTCATTGATTCATTCATACGCACCTCCCCACGCAGGGCTACTTTCATCCCCATCTTAGGAGACAAGGATTGAGTATGATTTAATTTAACTGTTTCTGACATATCCATTTATCATTCGCATGAAAAATTCATAAGCTTTTGTACTACGCTACCCACAGAACCTGCTCCCATAACTAAAACTACATCCTCATTCTCGATAACATTAAAAATAGCTGCAGGTAGCTCCTCTACAGTTTCAATAAAAATTGGTTCCACCTTTCCCTGCACTCTAATTGCTCTCACAAGTGACTTACCGTCAGCTGCAACAATTGGTGTTTCCCCTGCTGAGTAAACTTCAGTTAGCAGCAACACGTCCGTTGTAGAGAGAACTTTTACGAAGTCCTCAAATACATCTCTCGTACGGGTATAACGATGTGGCTGAAATGCAACTATGAGACGACGGTTAGGAAATGCGCCTCGTGCTGCATTAATTGTGGCCGCGATCTCTACTGGGTGATGACCATAATCATCAACAAGAGTGAAATTTAAATTCTTATTTCTTCCAGATAACTTAATATCTCCACAACGTTGAAAACGTCGCCCCACTCCTTTAAATTTATTTAATGCTTTAATTATTGAGGTATCTGAGACCCCTAGTTCATTGCCTACTGCAATTGCAGCAAGTGCATTTTGTACATTGTGTAAGCCCGGTAAATTAAGTTTGATATCAAGCTTACGAGAATCTTCATTAACTCCAATCAAAGCAGTAAAGTACATTTGTCCCTTACAATGACTGATGTTTGTAGCTCTAATTTGTGCTGTATCCGACAAGCCATAAGTCGTTATAGGCTTAGTAATGGTAGGAATAATTTCACGTACGTTGGGATCATCAACACATAACACGGCCATTCCATAAAATGGGAGATGTTGTAGAAAATCTACGAATGCCTTTTTAAGCTTACTAAAATTATGATCATAGGTTTCCATATGATCAGCATCTATATTAGTTACTACTGCTAGCACAGGCTGTAGATATAGAAATGAAGCATCGGATTCATCTGCCTCTACCACTATAAACTCACCACTTCCTAATTTTGCATGAGAGCCTGCAGCTTCAAGCTTTCCTCCAATAATGAAAGTAGGGTCCATTCCAGATTGGGCAAGAACGCTAGCAATTAAACTTGTAGTGGTAGTCTTACCATGGGTTCCTGCTACACCAATGCCCTGGCGTAGCTTCAATAGTTCAGCCAGCATTATTGCCCGTGGAACCACAGGAATATTATTTGCACGTGCTGCAAGTACTTCCGGGTTATCTGATTTTATTACGCTAGAGGTAACTACTGCGTCTGCTGATTCAATATAATGCCCTGCATGACCAATATAGACAGTTGCGCCTAAGCTACTTAACCGTTTTGTAGTCGTACTATCTGATAAATCTGACCCACTTATTTTATAGTCCAGATTTAATAGTACTTCGGCTATTCCACTCATTCCCGACCCACCAATCCCAACAAAGTGAATATGTTTAACTTTGTGTTTCATCTTTTATCTTTACAAGATATTGAAAAGGGTTCAACGACTGAAAAAGAATAACCTTATTATTCATTATTTAATTATATCCATACATTCTTCTGCCACAATTCTAGTTGCATTAGGTTTTGCTAATTCACGTGCCTTAATTGCCATTCCTAATAACCTTTCTCGAGTTAATTCCAATAATAGATTCGCCAAACTGTCTGGAGTTAGTTCATTTTCCGGCAGTAACACTGCAGCATCATTATTACTTAGAAAATTCGCATTATATGTCTGATGATCATCTACGGCATAAGGGAAAGGAACAAGAATGCTTGCTATACCTGCTGAGGAAATCTCTGCAACAGTAAGAGCCCCAGCACGACATATAACTAAATCACATTCAGAGTATTTAACTGCCATCTCTTCAATAAAAACTATTAGCTCACCCTCTACGCCAGCTTCTACATAGTTCTTATTTAAACTCTCAAGATGCTTCTCTCCAGCCTGATGCACTACTAATGGACGAACGCTATTTGGGATCAATTTCAGCGCCTGTGGCACGATAGTGTTTAATACTTTTGCACCAAGGCTGCCTCCTATTATTAGTAATTTTAAATTTCCACTTCGCCCTTCATACCGATACTTAGGGGAATCTAGTTTACTTATTTCATTACGTACTGGATTACCAGAGAACACCACCTTCTTCTTATCTTTAATTGCATGAGGAAAGCCTATTAGAACCTTATCTGCAAACTTAACTAATATCTTATTTGTAAGGCCAGGTATTGAGTTCTGTTCATGAATTAATAATGGTTTATTTAGCAATGCGGCCATAATACCTCCTGGAAAAGAGGGGTAACCACCCATACCTAATACTACATCTGGACGTAATTGAAATAACAATTTTGCACTTTGCCAGAATGCTAACATTAACCTTAATGGAAGGGTAAACCAGGTTGTTAAATTTTTTCCACGCAAACCGGAGAAATCAATACACTTAATATCGTACCCTTTTTGTACAACCAATGACTCCTCCATCCCACCTTTTGTCCCTAGCCAAATTATTTGCCAACCAGCTTTCTTCAGATAATCTGCCACTGCCAGCGCAGGAAAAATATGCCCCCCAGTGCCTCCGGCCATAATTAAAATAGTACGTGTCAACCTGAAACTCCTGGTGCTATTTTGTGGCAACAGCCTTTATTCATATCTTGTACCCTTTCATTAACTGACGATTTTCCCAGTCAATTCTTGATAGAATTGCCAGTGCAATACAATTTGCAACAATGCCGCTACCGCCAAAACTCATTAGCGGAAGAGTCAATCCTTTCGTTGGCAGAATACCCATATTTACACCCATGTTGATGAAAGCTTGTATTCCTATCCACACCCCAATACCCTGAGCTACCAGTGCAGGGAAAAAGCGTTCTCGTGTCGCAGCTTGACGACCTATCACGAAGGCACGTATCACTAACCATGCAAATAAGATTACTACAACCATTACTCCTATGAAACCAAGCTCCTCTGCTATTACCGCAAGAAGGAAATCCGTATGCGCTTCTGGCAGATAGGATAGCTTCTCTACACTTCCACCTAGTCCGACACCTTCCCATCCACCTCGCCCAAATGCCATCAAAGAGTGAGATAACTGGTACCCTTTTCCGAATTCATCATCAAATGGCTTCCAGGTTGAGATAATTCTTTGCAGGCGGTAAGGTTCAAGCCAGATTAACGCCAACACAGACACAAGCAGTACCCCGATAACTCCACCAAAAATTTTTAGATTCATTCCACCCAGAAATAAAATCGCCATTACAATAACGGTAATAACAACAAATGCTCCTAAATCTGGCTCTTTAAGCAGCAAGATTCCTAGCATCACCATTATCATAAAGATGGGAAGGAACCCCCTTCTAAACTGGTCTAGATATGCAGCTCTTTTAATCGTATAACTAGCAACGTACATCACTATAAATAGTTTCATAAATTCAGAAGGCTGCAAATTTACAACAAATAATGATAACCAGCGTCTGCTGCCATTCACTTCATTCCCTATACCAGGAATCAATACTAGTACGAGCAATGTCATACCTATCAAGAATGGATAAAGCGAGTATTTTTGCCATAATCTCATCGGTATTTGAAATGCAATTAAACCAATAAATAATCCTATTAATAAATAGATTCCTTGACGAACAAGAAAGTAGGCCGCATAACCATCTCCACGACTCGTCTCAGCTATAGAAATAGAGGCTGAATAGACCATAATTAGACCCAGACTCAGCAAAAATATTGCAGACCAAATCAGACCCGGATCAAAATCAGATATACCTTTCTCGTTACTAATGCTAGCTTGATAAATCATTAATAGTTATCCAAAAACTATCTAGTGTGTGACTCTTTCTGCAGCTAATGTTTTTAACTCTAAATTCTTAATTGCTGAAACAAAGATTTCAGAACGATGCACATAATTCCTAAACATATCAGTGCTTGCACAAGCAGGAGACATCAACACAGCATCTCCCATCCTTGCTAAAATGAAACTTCTTTGTACTGCATCTTCCATTGTCACCGCACTATGCATTGGTACACCGCACCCATCCATTGCGGCTGCAATTTTTCCTGCATCCTTACCAATCAAAACCACTGCCCTAACATGTTTTGAAACAGCATCTTTCAATGGAGAGAAATTCTGTTGCTTTCCGTCGCCACCTATAATCAATACCTTCTCTTGGGCAATGCTATTAAGCGCTGCAACTGTTGCGCCTACATTCGTACCCTTTGAATCATCGTAGAATGCAATGCCATTGAGCGTTGCAACTTTCTCCATACGATGAGGTAATCCACCAAATTTGCGTAAGGCATTGAGTAGTGGGCTATACGCTACTCCCACAGCATGACATAAAGCCAAGGCAGCTAAAGCATTAGCCACATTATGTGAACCAGAAACACCAAGTTCACTGGTCTTTATTAACCGATTATTACCTTGTGCAAGCCAAGATTCATCATCTACCAGCAAACCGAAATCATTTTCATTGACCGGGGCATCCATACCAAAAGTTATCTGCTTCTTACTATCTAATGCCATAGCACTGACAATAGGGTCGTCACGATTTAATATCTGCACCATGTTTCCGTCATCAATTCTCCCTGAGAATATTTTCGCCTTAATAGCAGCGTAATCATCCATGCCTACATAGCGATCAAGATGGTCTTCACTCAGATTCAGAACCACAGCTGCATCAGGATTAAAGCTTTGTGTAGATTCCAACTGAAAACTTGAAATCTCTAAAACCCATGATTGAGGCAGCTTCCCAGAATCAACCCTCTGCATAAATTTATCTAATACAGCCGGGCCTATATTCCCAGCCACTTCCGTGTCCCATCCCGCCTCTCTTAACATCGAACCAACCATAGCTGACACAGTTGTTTTCCCGTTGGAGCCAGTAATCGCTATAATCTTTGGCTTTGAGACATCACATTGATTAAGTGCCAAAGAAAATAATTCAATGTCCCCAACAACAGGGACCCCACATTTAATCACCTGATTAATTAGCGGGATTGTTCGCGAGATACCTGGGCTGATAGCAATAAGGTCTATCCCCTTAAAAATTTTAGCCAAGAAAGGACCCGTGAATATCTGATCTGCAGGAATTATTTGCTCCAATACACTAAGATTTGGTGGCACAATACGATTATCAGCGACACGAATATCTGAACCTATACGCGATAACCACTTTACTATGGATAATCCAGTTTCTCCCATTCCAAGTACTAGGATTTTTTTTCCATATAAATTCATCTCAATTTCAAAGTAGCTAATCCAAGTAGCACTAACATCATAGTTATAATCCAGAACCGGACTACTACTTGATTTTCCTTCCACCCTTTTAATTCAAAATGATGATGCAGTGGCGCCATACGTAAGATACGTTTACCTGTTAATTTGAATGAGGTTACCTGCAATATTACTGATAAGGTTTCTACTACAAATATACCTCCCATAATAAGAAGTATTATTTCCTGACGTATAATTACGGCAACAACACCAAGTGCAGCACCAAGTGCTAGGGCACCAACATCGCCCATAAACACCTCTGCCGGATAAGCATTAAACCATAAGAAGGCAAGTCCTGAGCCTGCCAATGCGCCACAAAATACGGCTAGCTCACCTGCATGAGGAATGTAAGGAATCCCTAGATATTTTGCAAAAACTGAATGGCCGGCTACATAAGCAAAGATCGCCAATCCGCTACTAATCATCACCGTTGGCATGATAGCCAGCCCATCAAGGCCATCAGTTAAATTTACTGCATTACTGGTACCAACTATGACAAAATAAGACAACGCTACAAATCCGACTACCCCCAACGGTATTACAATTTGCTTAAAGAATGGCACTATCATACTGGTTTGTGCTGGAGAATCTGCAGTAAGAACTAGATAAAATGCAACAGTAATTGCAATTAAAGATTGCCAGAAAAGTTTAACGCCAGCAGAGAGTCCTTTTGGATTGTTATATACCACCTTCCGGTAATCATCTATCCAACCAATTACACCAAAGCCTAATGTTGTTAGTAGGACTACCCATATATAACGATTACCTAGGTCTGCCCACAATAATGTACTAATTGCAACAGACACCAATATCAATGCACCACCCATAGTCGGGGTGCCAGCCTTAATTAGGTGTGTTTGTGGACCATCATCACGAATCGCTTGACCAATTTTATACGCAGTTAGCTTACGTATCATGATCGGGCCAACGATAAATGAGATCATTAGAGATGTCAGTGCCGCCAATACCGTTCTTAATGTAATATAGTTAAATACATTAAATGTTCGGATATCGATCGCTAACCATTGCGTGAGTTCTAATAGCATATCTAGCCTAGCAGGGCTCTTTACCCTTGCTTTCTAATCTCAGTTTTAATAATTTATACTCTTTTTACAAGTAACCATTTAACTTACATCTATTTAAAGATTAGCTTCATCTGAGACTACCCTTTATATATAAAATTTATCTGACTGAACCATACAAGGATTAATCTGCCTGTTTCCTTAAAAACGCAGGAATCTCTAGTTCATCTACACCGGATTGCTGCATCGCTTGTACTGCTTCGCGTCTGCCATTTCGACGGGTAACAGCAGGAATGTCAATATTTGTCCAATCAACTCCATCTGTTGATGTGGCGTCATCAGTTCCAGTTCGGGAATTAATAATAGCTAGTGGTGGTTTCGCCTGAGCGCCATTTCCTAATTCACCAAGTCCCGTTGCCACAACCGTAACACGCAGATCATTCTGCATATTTTCTTCTATCACTGTACCCATAATAACGGTAGCATCATCAGCAGTAAAATCCTTAACTGTATTCATTACTTCATGAATCTCACGCATCTTTAGTCCTGAACTAGCAGTAATGTTTACTAACACGCCGCGTGCTCCAGAAAGATTTACATCTTCCAACAAAGGACTTGCAACTGCCTGTTCGGCCGATAAACGTGCACGATCAACCCCTGTTGCAGATGCAGACCCCATCATAGCCATGCCAGCTTCTGACATTACAGTCTTTACGTCTGCAAAATCTACATTTATAAGGCCCGGACAGTTGATTACCTCTGCTATTCCCGCAACTGCACCATAAAGTACATTGTTTGCTGCCTTAAAAGCATCGTCCATAGTTACATCGTCACCCAGTACTGCCATTAACTTGTCATTTGGAATAACGATTAATGAATCAACATGGTTTGATAATTCCTTCATTCCAGATTCTGCCGATTTTAAGCGTGTGCCCTCAAATAAAAATGGCTTTGTCACAACTGCCACGGTTAGAATTCCCATTTCCTTTGCTATCTCTGCTACTACCGGTGCTGCGCCAGTTCCGGTTCCGCCTCCCATGCCTGCAGTAATAAATAACATATCTGCACCTTCAATTAACTCAGAGATACGCTCACGATCTTCCATTCCAGCTGCACGCCCAATATCAGGGTTTGCGCCAGCCCCTAGTCCCTTAGTAATATTGGTCCCTAACTGCAATAAAGTGCGGGCCTGATTGCGCTTGAGCGCCTGTGCATCAGTATTAGCACAAATAAACTCGACACCTTCTACGCCATTCTGAATCATGTGGTCTACTGCATTCCCGCCGCAACCACCGACACCTATAACTTTTATAACCGCCGCTTGATCTTCTGCCTCTAGTACTTCGAATTTCATAACAATCCCCCTTTGATAAATTAATAAAATAATTACCTTATTCCAAGTACTTAGCCTCTAAATATCAAATGCCTCCAATTCAAATTTGCTAACTATCCGGTCCATTTGCATAAAACGAGACCCTTTTATCAACAACGTCACATTGGGAGCCAATGCTGACTCCACTTCAGTTATAAGATCTTCAATATTTTTAAAGTGCTGCGCCCCAGCCCCAAATTTTTTCACAGAATAAGCACTTAATTTACCTAGAGCAAACAGCCTATCTATACCAATAAGACGAGCTTCTTCACCAATACACTCATGGAAATCTACAGCATTATCACCAAGCTCACCCATATCCCCAAGAATCAGGATCTTTTCCCCAAGAGTACTTGCTAATACTGATAGCGCGGCTCGTACTGATTCTGGATTAGCGTTATAACTATCATCTATCATCGTTGCGCCATGCTGACATTTTTTTTGCTGCAATCGACCATCCACCCCGCCAAATAATTCCAATCCGGATGCAATATTTTCCTTACTTATACCTATCGCAGTTGATGCCGCCGCTGCTGCAAGAGCGTTGTATACATTATGTTTCCCCGGAACCCTCAACTTCATTTCTATAGCTCCATCGGGAAGCTCCAATTTCAACCTGGTATCGGCCAAATTTAATTGATAAGACCCACTCACTTTTGCTTCCTTACTTAGCCCGAATTCAATTACTGACCTACTACCAGCAAGCTTATGCCATAGCTGCGTATTTAGATCATCCGCATTAATGACAGCTGTGCCTAGCTCGTCTAGTCCCTCAAAAATTTCGCCCTTAGCGCTTGCTACTGCCTTCACAGAACCAGTCCCTTCAATATGTGCAGCCCCTGCATTTGTTATCAAAGCAACGGTGGGCTTTGCTAGACCGGTCAAATAAGAAATTTCACCTAAGTGATTCATACCCATTTCTATTACTGCATATTTATGCTGCTTACATAATTGCAGTAACATTTTCGGAACACCAATATCATTATTGAGGTTACCAGTGGTTGCCAACACCTCGTTGCTATCTTTTCCAACCAACTGAAATAATATCGATGCGATCATTTCTTTTACTGTTGTTTTCCCATTGCTACCTGTTACTGCAATCAGCGGTATATCAAAGCACCCTCGCCAATATGCTGCTAGCCGCCCTAACTCTAGCAAGGTATCTTTCACAACTATCATAGGAATTTTTGAATCCTTATTTTCCTTGATATCTGAGCCTTGATTCACCATTGCAGCTACAGCACCTCTCTCCTTTGCTTGAGAAACAAATTTATGCCCATCAAAGTTCTTTCCACTCAGAGCTATAAATAAATCACCGTTTTTCACGCTACGGCTATCAGTACTTACTCCGGTAAAGAGCACATCCTCGCCACACCACTCTGCATCTAACATACGGGCCGCTGCTTGCGCCATCATCATTCTTGATGGCCCTGCACTTTGCTCGTCAATTCCTGCAGGATCAATCGCACCACCTTCGCATCACTAAAAGGAAACCTTTTTTTTCCTATTTCCTGATATGCCTCATGCCCTTTCCCTGCAATTAAAACAATGTCTCCCTTATGAGCACCATATAATGCTAGACGAATAGCTGCCTCTCTGTTTTCCTGAACAAGATAATTAATACCTGCACCTAATACTATTTCATTAATAATGGAACAAGGATCTTCGTTACGCGGATTATCACTAGTAATAATGGTCTCGTCAGATAATTCTGTCGCTATCTTCCCCATAAGCGCCCGTTTGTCTTGGTCGCGATCACCTCCACAACCGAAGATACAAATTAACTTTGATTTCTTATCTTTAACATTTGTAACATCTTTAGCGCTATTAATTACCACTCGAAGTGCTATTAATGTTTTTTCTAAAGCTTCTGGGGTGTGAGCAAAATCTATAACTACTAATGGCAAATTACCGCCACCGAATTTTTCCATCCTTCCAGGTATTGGCTGTATTTCTTGCAAGGACTTTGCTGCATCACTTAAGCTGAAACCACATGCTAATAAAGTGGAAAGGACCGCGAGTAAATTAGATGCATTAAACTCTCCAATTAATGCTGTTTTAATTTTTACATGCTCGTCCTCGAATACAACATCAAACTCTAGCCCCTGACCACTTACTCTAAGATTGTGCCCATAAACCATCTTGAATGATTTTGAATCATATTTTTTTATTACCAGCTTTTCAAACCCATACCCGATAATATGTGTAGCTCTACCGGTAAGCTGTTTTATCAATTCGACACTAAATACGTCATCAAAATTCAGAACTGCATATTTAAGCCCGGCCCAATGGAATAATCGTGCTTTAGTAGCAGCATATGCCTGCATATTTCCGTGATAATCCAAATGATCGTGTGATAAATTTGTAAATAATGCTACTGATAATGTAGAACCATTTATTCTGCCCTGCTCTATGCCATGAGACGATACTTCCATTACCACACACTGAGCACCATGCTTCAAAAAGCTAGCTATTCTTTGTTGCAATAGAACTGGGTCTGGCGTTGTATTGACAGCGGGCCGGAGCTCATCAGCAAAACCATCCCCCAATGTACCTATTGAAGCAGTTTTTATATCAAATTTTGTAAGTGCCTGGGCTATCCATTGGACACATGATGTTTTGCCATTTGTACCGGTAACACCAATTAATCGTAATTTTCCTGACGGGTTTCCATATACGTGACTAGCGATTGCGCCAACCTTAGCGCGCAATTTTGATACCGGCAAATTAGGTGTGTTGCCCCACTTTGAATTCCATACAAAACCGTTACGCTCCCATAAGACTGCATTTGCACCGGCTTCAATTGCCTGCGGAATAAATTTACGCGCATCAACCTTTTCTCCAACATAGGCTAAGAATGTATCCCCCGGTTTAACCATACGACTATCAGTAGCAATATTTTCAACATCAATACCCAGACTATTGAGCAAACTTGGGTCAAAACTTTCTTCTAGCTTATCTTTAGCTTTCGGGTTCATACATCACCTTTTAATCCGGGTATTACCGGTGACAGAACTGTTTTATTAATGGGAGCATCATGAGGCACACTCAAATTTCTTAATGAGTCAGCCATAACCCGGCTAAAAACAGGTGCGGCCACCTGACCCCCGTAATGTTTTCCGGCTGAAGGCTCATCAAGCATCACCGCAATAATAAGACGCGGATTCGAAGCTGGTGCATAACCTACAAATGAGGCCACATACTTTTTTTTCTCATAGCCACCACCAGCTTTAACCTTATGCGTGGTACCAGTCTTACCTGCCACCCGATAACCCTCAATTTGTGCAAGAGGTGCTGTTCCACCCTTTGCCACTACCATCTCCAACATTTTACTTACAGCAAGAGCTGTTTTACGTGAAATTACCTGCTCACCAGCCGGTGGCGTATCAATTTTTAATAAAGATACCGGCTTCAATTTCCCTTCTTCTGAAAACAAAGTATAAGCACGTGCCAGCTGCAGCAGATTCACTGCAATCCCATGACCATATGACATTGTTGCTTGCCTAATGGGGCGCCATGGTGGGAGATGAAGCATCCCCTTAACCTCGCCAGGAAACCCCGAGCCGGTAGACGCACCAAAACCAGAGTTATTTAAAGTTTCCCACATTGTTTGTGCTGGTAGTAACTTAGAAATTTTTACAGTACCGACATTACTAGACCTCTGGATTACTTGTTCTACGGTTACAAGACCTTCCTCAATAGATACAGCATGTGCATCTCTGATTGTTCTTCTACCAATAGTTATAGTCCCGGGAGCTATATTAAATTCTGTATCTGGCTTAATTTTTCCTGCTTCAA